>Ga0334890_1000024_pt1 | contig 263076 bp, 206 predicted proteins | sample GraSluR1_MG_3_FD_207220 | JGI IMG/M metagenome (GOLD analysis project Ga0334890, IMG submission 207220) | Sludge microbial communities from methane-producing bioreactor in Wageningen University, Netherlands - Granular Sludge_31_08-R1 | ecosystem: Engineered > Bioreactor > Anaerobic >...
GGTATTATGGATGCTGGTCATAATGTAATTATTGATTGGTATTACCAAGAAGATGATGAAGACATGCAGGATGCCGGTGAGGATTACGCTGATATACTGGAGGTTCCTTTTAATTTCATTAGTTACCAGCCAATAAACGAATAGCAAAAAAATCTTTTTTTATTAATTGTTGTCAATTTTTTTGCTATTATAAAATACTTAACCTTACAATGGATATCCTCAGCATACAGGCAACAGAAATTACTCCAAATGTTCTTCTTGATAAAGGTAGGGGCCTATTTATTATTGAAGGTAAATGCCTTCCTGAAGATGTGAAAAGTTTTTTTAATCCAATTATTGAGTGGTTTGAATTGTATTTGAAGAATCCAAATGATAAAACAACCATAATATTAGATTTTGAGTATTTTAATACAGCTTCTTCAAAAATGATATTAATTATACTTTCGAAATTACGTGATATTCAAAAAAATGGCAAAGAAGTTGAAGTGACATGGAAATATCCGAAATATGATGTTGAACTTGAAGATGCTGGAGAAGAATTTTCAGAACTTTTAAATATTCCATTTAAACTAGTTCCAAAAATTGAATAAATCCATTATTTTTTTTAATTCATCAAATATTATGAATAAACTACATCTTAAGTCTAGAAAGGATTCTCCAGAAGTAATATTTGATCCTAAGACAAATCTTTTTAAAGTGGTGGGTATTTGTCATCCAGAGAATGTTACAAAGTTTTTTCAACCAGTTATGGAATGGCTTGATGATTATAAAACCTTCTTGAAAAAGTCAATAGAGAAAAAGGATATAAAGGTGGTATTCTTTTTTAGATATTTTAATTCAGCAACTTATAAATATTTGATTACTCTCCTTCAGAAAATAAATGAATTTTCAGAGTTAGGTATTTCGATTTTTGTTGAATGGCATTACGAGCATGATGATGAAGAAATGAAAGAATCAGGAATGGAACTATTTGATTTTAGTGGATTAAAAATTCCTTATGCTTGCATTCAATCAGAATTCTAGTGATTAAATAAACCATATCATTTTTAATAGCATGATTATAAAAGTAAAAAGGCAACCTTACGGTTGCCTTTTTACTTTTGATTTTGTGATCCAGCTGGGGCTCGAACCCAGGACCCCATCCTTAAAAGGGATGTGCTCTACCAGCTGAGCTACTGAATCAAACGTTTTATAACTAAAAAAAAGGACTTATAAGTCCTGCATCACAATTACTTGAAAATCAAAGTTATTATATTTTAATAACCTTAATAAAAGCGCTGCAAAAGTATATTATTTTATTATTCCTACCAAGAATTAAATAAACTTTTTTATTGTTAGACAATCTTTTTATTAAGAAATTACTTATTATTAGGAGATTAAGTATTGGAGATTATTTTATAGAAATGGAGTCCTGATTCTATATTAGGACTCCATTATTAAAATGAAAATGTTTTGAAAAAAAATCAATAAAAATAAATATTGAAAGACCATGGATTAAGAGTTAGTTTTGAATTAGCATTAAAGGTCACAGTTTCATTGCTAAACAACTCTTTGTATTCTCCAATATATGCATCACCATGCAAGTCAATATTTTGATGTAAGGAAGATAGATTAAAAACAGCAAATATTTTATTCTTATCATTTTCGCGTGTAAAGGCAAATACATTAACATCGTTGCTTGTTTTAACACGAAACATATCAGCACCACCTTCGCCTGCCATAAGAGCTGAATTTTCTTTTTTCAAATTTATTAATTTGCTATAAAACTCAGTAAACTCAGGGTTGGGAGTCCAGTCAATTAGGTCCTTATCGAAAAACTCAAGCATTTTATCGAAAGCCACCTCCTGTCCATTATATAATAAAGGTATGCCAGGAATAACAAAAGTTAATGCAGCAAATGTTTTTACCCCTTTACCCAGTCGTGTAAATTCTGTTCCTGCCCAACTATTTTCATCGTGATTGCTTGTAAAATGCATCCTTATAGTATTCTTAGGGTATTTCGCTAATTCTCTTTGAAAATAATGGTCAATATCCATTGCTGTTTTCTTTCCCTTAGCGATATCATTCATTATATGATGAAACTCCCACCCATAATCTGCATCGAATGCAAACTTTTGGAGTTCAACTTCCTCTGCCTCTGCAAGCATGAATACCGGTTTAATGTTTTCTAATTCTTCACGTACTCGATTCCAAAAATCGGTAGGTACAAGATTGGCTACATCGCACCTGTAACCATCAATGTCGGCTTCTTCTACCCAAAATTTAAGAGCAGAAACCATATAATCTCTCAAATCGTCATTCTTGTAATCAAGCTGAACAACATCAGTCCAATCAAATGGTGAAATCAAGTTGCCTAAAGAATCTCTTTCAAACCATTCAGGGTGATTGTGAACTAAGGGATTATCGTGAGATGTATGGTTTGCAACCCAATCGAGAATTATTTTCATATCCAATTCGTGTGCCTTTTTTACAAGCCGCTTAAAATCTTCCATGTTACCAAATTCAGGATTTATACCTTTATAATCCTGAATAGAATAGTAGCTTCCCAGCGTTCCTTTCCTCTCCAATTCACCAATTGGATGAATTGGCATAAGCCAAAGAATACCAACTCCAAGTTCTTTTAAACGGGGTAGATGCTCTTCAAAAGCAGAAAAAGTACCCTCAGAAGTGTATTGGCGTATATTAACTTCGTAAAGCGTAGTATTTAGAGACCATTTTACATGCTCAACTTTAAAGGGTTCTGCTTTGAATACCTGTTGCTGCTTACATGAATTAAAACTTAGTGCAAGTGCCAAGGCAATTGCAACAGCAAGGTTTTGGAAATAATAAGTTAAACTTTTGGTTTTCATGTTATTTATTATTGGTTATTTATTGTAATTATTATTCTTTTTTAGTTTTTATACTTATTTTGAAACAGTTATAATTTCATACGTTTGCAGAATATTTACAACCTATTAATTCTTCAAAAAAAGAATGTGAAACAAAAATAATGTACTTTTGCTATAAGGAAAGAATTGCATAAAAAATCAATTTTTCTTAGGGTATAATTTTTCTAAGGGTTAAAATTATATGTTTGTAAATACTAATTCAAGGTTTTGATAATAATTTAACCCAATATTAAAGCAAACGATAGCAATTTGAATAATAAAGGTAGTTTTTTAATTTTAGATATGTATGAAAAGAGTACTAGTAGCAACAGGAGGAGGTGATTGCCCAGGGTTAAATGCTGTAATTCGTGCGATTGTTAAGCGGGCCCAACAGGAATCAGAATGGGAAGTAATAGGAAGCATAGAATCGTTTAATGGCATACTCAGAGAACCCACAGAGATAAGAGTTTTAGATGAACGTGCAGTTGCTGGGATTCATGTTCAAGGCGGAACTATAATTGGGTCTACAAATAAAGGTGGCCCTTTTGCTTGGCCTATTAAGAATAAGGATGGTTCATGGGACTTTGTTGATCGATCGGATGAAATGATTAGAAAATTGCAATACCTTGGCGTTGATGCAGTAATAAGTATTGGAGGTGATGGCTCTCAGAAGATATCACAGGCACTTTTTGAAAAAGGGCTAAATATTATTGGTGTTCCAAAAACTATAGATAATGATTTGTCCGCAACAGATTTTACTTTTGGATTCCAAACAGCTGTGCAAATTGCTACTGAAGCAGTAGATAAATTGGTTACCACAGCTGCAAGCCATAATAGGGTTTTAGTTCTTGAGGTGATGGGAAGATATGCGGGGTGGATAGCATTGCATGCAGCTATTGGGGGTGGTGCAGAAGTGTGTCTTATTCCAGAAATCCCTTATGACTTAAGCAAAGTTTTAGAACGATTAAAGGCTAGGTATAGTAAGGGTAAAGGTAATGCTATTGTAGTGATAGCCGAGGGAGCAAAGCCAAAAGATGGTACCCTTGTATTTTCACAAAGTGATGAAGTGGGATATTCAAATTTACGCTTAGGTGGTGTTGCTCATAAACTGACTGACGATCTTAAAATGGCAGGTTTTGAAGCAGATATGCGCGAAACTGTTCTTGGGCATCTTCAACGGGGAGGAATACCAGTTGCCTATGATAGGATTCTTGCAACACAATTCGGTGTAAAAGCTTTTGAAATGGTGCTTGAACAGCGATATGGTGAAATGGTTGCTTATAGACATCCAAATATTGTCACTGTTCCACTTAGCGAAGCGGTTGATCATCCAAATTTTGTTGATCCAAATTGCGACCTTGTTAAGACCGCAAAAGGAATAGGGATTAGTTTTGGTGATTAGCACAATTAATAAATTATCTTTCAAAGCACAAATTAAGGAACAACATCCTTTCTGGGCAGTTTTTCAGGATAATTTGCAGTTTGGTAGACTAATGCCGCAACAACAACAGCGGCTTGTTTAAGATCTCCTAGTTGTAGTCGTTCAAAGGTGTCCATATTCGTATGGTATGATCTGCCATAGTCAATTCTATCTTGAATGAAAGCAAATCCAGGTATACCAATTTTATTAAATGTAATATGATCAGAACCTCCTGGACTTCGCATGGAGGTGTATCTTACGCCAAGATCATCAATAGGTTTGAAGAAATCTTCAAATATTGGTTTCAGAGCAAGATTATTATTAAGAAAGATGCCTCTAATCCTTCCAGTTCCATAATCGAAATTATAATATGCAGAAATCTTCAAAAATTCATGCATTTTTTTATTATTTTCTAGATCGTACAGATTACTATTTGCCCAATTGTTTGACCCAAGAAGACCTTGCTCTTCACCTCCCCATAAAGCAAGCCTTATGGTTCTTTTAGGCTTTAATCCAGATTCTTTGATAATTCGCATAACTTCCAACATAACAATAACGCCTGAACCATTATCGTTTCCGCCAGTACCGGCATGCCATGAGTCGATATGCGCCCCGAACATTACTATCTCATCTTTTAAAGTTTTGTCAGAACCGGGTATTTCTGCAAAAACATTATAACCAATAGTATTATCCTTTATCAATGTATTCGTTACTTCAAGTTCTATTTCAACCCCAATATTTCTATCTATCAGCCTCACCATGCGGGCATAATGCTCGTGAGTAATATCTATAACAGGTAAGCCTAATTCATCCAAAAAGCGACCATTTCTATCTCCTACACTCACTACAGCTCCATAGGAACCAGATTTATTAAGCAAAGCAATAGCACCCTCTGATTGACAAAAAACTATTAAATCGAAAGATGTTAGGCTATTGGAAGATTTATTTTTTAAAACATTCCGCGAGCTTATAAATAGATCAAGATCTGGTTTAAAATCAGAAATTTCGTTGTACTTCAATAATTCTTCTTCTGAAAAGCGCTTTGCCGAAGGTTCATAAGACACTTCTAAATCTTCATCGTAAGGGGTAATAACAATTTTGTTGTAAAGCCTTCCCTTGTATTTTTCGAGATCATCAAAGGTATTTGCAACAACAAGAATAACATCCGCTTTTACTAATCCACTTGTGCTTCCTGTCCAGGCTCTTGGAACGGCAATAATTGGCTGATAATAGGGTTTTGTCATTGCTGCATAAAATTTTTCCATCTGCCAACCATTCCCAAAATCGCCCCAAGGCTCAAGCCTAGCAGTGTTAATACCCATGTTTTTTAGGGTTTCAACTGCCCATTCAATTGATTTAGTGAATCCCTGCGAACCGCTTAAACGTGGACCAATTCCATCGGTAAGCTGTATTGCCATTTCTCTTAAACTGGAATTATCAAATCCTTGTTCACGTATCGATTGAATATCAGAATTGACTTGTGCAGTTAAGGGAAAGGAAAATGCAATTGCCAAAATCAATAAAAGATATTTAAAATATAATTTAAGGTTACTTATCATGGGAGTTGTAATTCATAAAACATTATTAGTAAATAATAAATCTCTCACATATTGACTTTAAAAAAGAATAGTAGTTTAAAAGGCTTTGAAAAAGGTTTATTAAGACACTTATCGTAATCAATAAGAAACAAAACAAGAATTAATTCAGGATATGTTCTTGTCTTGTTATGTTTTTAATTTTTTATTCATATTTCAAATTTGAAAAACCCGCAGAATGTTTTTTGATTATGTAAAAAATAGATGTATTTTCACAGATTGTATGGTTTACAATTAATGAAACAAATTAGGACTCTTGTTATTATTAAATCAATCTTTCGGATTCATATTAACTGAAATTCATTCTAACTATGAAAATCCGCATGAAAATTAGGAGCAAACTGCTCCTCTCAGTGTTGATAATTACCCTAATTACTTATGGAATATCGGTAGGATATTTAATAATGAAACTTAGAGAAAATTCCCTACGCGATTCTTTTGAAAAAGCTGATCTGCACGCAAAAGAAAACGCAAATTTAATGAGGGTTTTTCTTAACAAGGATATGGATATTTCAAGAACTATGGTAAATAGTATGTATGATTTTAGAAAGATTCCTGAAAAGTTAAGGGCTGATGTATTTGTTAAGATGATTCATGGTATTACTGTAGAAAATCCAAATATTTTGTCAGTTTGGGGAAGTTGGGAAATCAATGCCATGGACAGTTCGTATAAGGCTCCACATGGTAGATACAGATACACATACTATCGGGAAGAGGATGCAATTAAATATAAAGAAGAAACTCTTAATCTTGAAGGGGACAATATAGGTAGTAGTTATTATAGCATAAAGATATCAAAGAAGGAGTCTATGATTGATCCTTACTGGTTTGCTTATACAGAATCAAGTGAACAAATTCTTGAAGCGAGCACAGCAATTCCTTTACTTGAGAATGGCAAATTTGTTGGGCTTTTTGGCATGGATATTCCACTTACACATTATCAAGATATTACAAGTAAAATTCAACCCTTTGAAGGAAGTTTCTCCATTATGCTTTCGAATAATGGAACCATAGTTGGCCATATAGATAAAGATAATCTTGGAAAAAATTTTAATGATTTATACCCATTGGAAAATATTCTGCATAACGTTACAGAAAAGGTGATAAATGGAATAGATTTTTCTTTTAGCATAGTTGACTCTATTAGCGGAAAAGAGTATTATGCAACGTTTGCTGCTATTCCAATCGGAAAAAGTGATAATCCATGGTCCTTTGGAATTTTTGTACCAATTGATGTTCTACTTTTTGAAGCAGAAGAAATATCCAAAAATTCAATCACCTTAAGTTTAATTGGTCTTTCGTTTTTGTTTCTGGTTCTATGGATTATTGCTCTAAATATAACCAAGCCATTGGTTAATGCTAAAAATGTTTTAAGCGAATTGGCAAAAGGCAAAATTGATGTTGAGAAAAAATTGAGCATCCACACTGGTGACGAAGTAGAGGATATTAGCAAATCAATGAATACACTAATTGAAGGGTTATCAAAGACTACAATTTTTGCTAAAGAAATAGGTAAAGGGAATTTGCATGTTAATTATCAAAAATTAAGTGAAGGTGATATTCTTGGAGAATCGCTATTGGGAATGCGTAAAAGCCTAATTAATGCAAAAGAAAATGAAGAAGTTAGAAAAAAAGAGGATGAAAAAAGTAATTGGATTACCTCTGGTATAGCAAAATTTGGTGAAATACTTAGAATGAATAACGATAACTTAACAGAGTTTTCATATCAAGTGATAAGCAATCTGGTTAAGTATATTCACGCTGATATAGGTGCAATTTTCCTTTATAATGATGAAGATATTAAGGATTTACATTTTGAGTTGATAGCTTCATATGCTTACGAGCGAAGAAAATTTATTGAAAAGAGAATAGAAATAGGTGAGGGTCTTGTGGGAAGATGTGCTCAGGAGGGAGAAATAATATTCTTAACAGAAATACCCGATAACTACATTAAGGTTATTTCCGGATTGGGAAACGATAATCCTTCCTGTATACTTCTTGTACCCTTAAAGCTAAATGAGGTTGTTTATGGTGTAGTTGAACTTGCTAGTTTTGAAATATTTGAAAACTATGTAATTGATTTTGTGAAAAGGATTGGTGAAAGCATAGCCGCTACTATTTCGACTGTAAAGATCAATATAAAAACTGTGAAATTACTTGAGGAATCAAGAATAAAATCGGAAGAGTTGGCTTCACAAGAAGAAGAAATGAGACAAAATATGGAAGAGTTGCAAGCAACACAGGAAGAAGCAGCTCGAAAAGCAGCTGAAATGGAAAGTTTGATAAATGCCCTTCATTCTTCTAGTTATGTTATTGAGTACGATACAAAAGGAAAGATTATTTCTGTTAACGAAGCATACCTCAATCTTACAAATCAACTTCCTGAACAGATTGTTGGAACTCATCATGGAGACAATCTGATTATGGATGATAAACAACTTAGTGAGTATAAAACCTTTTGGGAGGATTTAAATAAAGGGATTATTAAAAAGGAAACGAGCAAGGTTAGCCTAAATGAAAAGATTTTCACATTTATAGAAACCTATTCCCCAATTTTTAATGAGAAACATGAGGTGATTAAAATCCTTAAAATAGCACATAATATAACAGATTTTCTTGAGAACATACAAGAAGAAAATATTTCAAAAAATGATAAGAAAAAATAGACCATAATTATTTTTTCTTTTTATAATAAATTCATATTAAAATGAAGTTTCCTTTTAAGAATCAATTTTTATTTTGCATTATTCTAATAGAATTATTTAGTTGTATAAATTATAAAAAACATGAAACTTCCACTGATATTTATAAAAGCTATGCAAACGAAAAAGGAAATGCCTTTTTTACTTTACCTCCAGGGTTAGTTTCTGTATTTCTTGATGAAAATCAGGTAGGAAATAAAGAATTGAAATCTTTACTCGAGGATACTAATAAATTATCTTTTTTAATTATTAACAACATTAATGAATCAAAGGAAAGCCTAACTCTTAAAGATATTACAAAAAGGCTCGAAGCAATTAATTTTCAAGATCTTGTAATGGTTAATAGTGGAAATGAAATTGTCAGAGTAAAAATTCAACGTGAAGATCAGGCAATAAACGAAATGGTTGTTCTTGTTTCAAATAAAGATGCAATATATTGTGTCAGTTTTAATGGAAAGATTAGTATTGATAAGATAGTTGATTTGAATCAACCCCAAAACTTTGTTGCAGTTTCAAATCTCAATAAGTTCAAACGTTAATAATTCACATTACCTTCAAGTAGTTTGTTTTCTAATATCACGGAATTATTTTTTCAGGTATCTAAATATAAAATGATAGCAACTTTTGTATATTTATTGCAAATAATATCTATTTATGGACTTTGCATATCTGTGGAATAATATTATTGTAGGTAACGTTTCCCTCATTTTAACCATTATCTACATGGTCACCGTATTGTCAACCGCAGCAATGGTGATACATGAGAAACGTGATCCTGTAAAAACAAGTACTTGGGTTCTTATTCTTATTTTATTACCAATAGTTGGGTTAGTATTTTATATCTTTTTTGGGCAAAATCATCGTAAGCAAAAAATATTTAGTCGTAAAGGTTTAAGAGATTTGCAGCAAATTGAAATACTCAGCAAAAATCAGCTGGTTGATATTAAATATCAAAGTTTTAAAAATAACCCAAGCATTGCTAATAATGTTAGTATAATAACCCTTCTTTTAAATAATAGCAAAGCTTTACTCACTCAATTCAATCACGTAAATATATATCAATCAGGGAAAAAAACTTTTGATGCCATTATCAACACGATTAAGAGTGCTGAAATTTCAATTCATATGGAATTTTATATCGTTTCAGATGATGATATTGGAAATATGATCAAAGAATTATTGATTGAAAAAGCAAGGAAAGGAGTTGAGGTTAGACTTATATACGACGATGTGGGGAGTTGGAGTTTACCTAAAAGGTTTATAAAAGAGTTGACAAATGCAGGGGTTGAAGTTTATCCATTTATGGAAGTTAAGTTTCCGATGCTCACCAGTAAAATCAACTACAGAAACCATAGAAAGATTGTTGTTGTTGATGGCAAAACGGCTTTTATGGGAGGAATAAACATAGCCGATAGGTACCTCAAGGGAGATAATGAACTTGGTACATGGTATGATACTGTTCTTCAAATTGAAGGAGAAGCTGTTAAGATGCTTCAAGTTATCTTTATGGTGGATTGGTTTTTTGTTAGCAAAAAAGTTTTTTCTGACAGGGAAAAGTACTTTCCAACTCACGAAGTAAAGATTCAGCATTCATTACAAATTACTGCTAGTGGACCCGACTCCGATTGGGCATCGATAATGCAAGCATTCTTTGCAGCAATTACGAAGGCACAGAAGCATATCTATATATCATCACCATATTTTGTGCCTAACGAAAGTATATTAACAGCACTTAAAACTGCCGCTCTTAGTGGCATTGATATTAGAATATTACTTCCTGGTAAATCCGATTCCACAGTAGTTTACTGGAGTTCAATGTCTTATATCACCGAGCTGCTTGAGGCAGGAATAAGCGTATATCTTTTTAGCAGGGGTTTTATTCATTCAAAAATAATTATGATAGATAGTAGTTTTGCCACAGTGGGATCTGCTAACATGGACATAAGAAGTTTTGAGGATAATTTTGAAATTATGGCTATGATTTATGATGAAGATCTAACCCGTCAACTTGAGAATCAATTCGAAAAAGATATCAAAAGAAGCAGGAAACTTGTACTGAAACAATGGAGTAAACGCCCATTAAAACAAAGTGTTAAAGAATCATTAGCTCGACTTTTCAGTCCATTATTTTAGATATTCAATAAGTTTTTTGAAGAAATTTTTTAGGATAATAAAAATAGTCATTTGACATTAGGGCATGAAATTTGAATATTCTTTAGTTGTATTTTTTTGAAGCAGAATGTTTTTTAAATAAAAATTGAATAATATGAAAAAATTTGTTTTTGTTTTAATGACTTTTATTACATCTATTACTATTACTAATGCCCAGTTTTTAAGATATGGCATTAAGGGTGGAATCAATTCATCAAAAATTAAAGTTGATAAGACTTTCCTTGAGGATATAATTACTCCCGATGGGGCTAGAGATTATCTTCTTGAGCAAGGAGATTCAAAGTTGGGACTCCATGTTGGAGTTTTTGGAAGAGTTCAGGTTTTTAGCCTGTTTATACAACCCGAATTACTATTTACACAAACCAATGGTGAGTTTATTATTACAGATCAAACCGATGCGCAAAACACGTTAAATTATTTTGTGGAACAAAAATTTAGCAAATTTGATATACCCGTATTGGTTGGATGGAAATTTGGTCCTGCCAAAATTTTTCTAGGACCTGTTGCCAGCTTTGTTATTAGCGAGAAATCAAATTTCAAAGAGGTATTAAACGTAAATGCCGCTGAGAACGAATTTAAAAAGGCTGTTTTTGGTTATCAGGCAGGTGTGGGTATCGATATTTTTAAGTTTGCCACTTTTGATGTTAAATACGAAGGTAATCTCAGTAGACTTGGAGAAAATGTTACTATTGGAGGGAAAGACTTTAACCTCGATCAACGTAACCCACAGATTATCTTTAGCCTCGGAATATTTTTATAGGCTGATATTTGAGATATTTGTAATAGAAATCCATTATTTTTTTCTTTTCAGACAGTCAGGTAAAAGAATTTTTGCCTGACTGTCATTTTTTTTAATAATTACCTTTCTATTTCATTGCCTTTTTCTATATTTATCGGATTTTAATAATATTCCAATATTCAAAGATTTTATTTAATTTATGACATGCTTTAATGTAATATGTTTTTTAAAGAATAATATGTAATGATTTTTCTTTACAATTTCCTTTTCAACTTAGTAAGTGTATTATTCACTTTTAACTTGTTTTTATTCTTTAAGAGCAAATTATTACTATTTGATACAGCTATTAAAGAGGCAATTTTTATTGAGAATATTTCATATCCAATGCTTGTCATAACAAAATTTAATTTGAGTATAGTTTTAATGATTATCATTGGAATTCTTTTTTTGGCCATTGCAGTTATTATTACCCAACGATACTTTAGAAATTCTTCAATTATCAAAGACTATGAAAAAGTTATTATAGAAAATGAAACAATTAAGTTGCAATTAAAAGAAATTTCAGAAAAATATTTCAATGCCGAAAAAGAGAATGATAATATAAAGATGCTAAATAATTTATACCAAAATGAAGTAGAAAAGCTGAAAGAAGAATATAAAAAGGCAATGAAAATTGCCGAAGAGGCCGATATGCTTAAATCGAATTTTCTTGCTAACATGAGCCATGAGATTAGAACACCAATGAATGGGATCCTTGGGTTTGCTCAGATTCTTTTAAATAATGAAATGGAAAGAGATAAGCAAGAACGCTACCTTGATATTATTTGCCACAATGGAAATATGCTGGTAAACCTTATTGATGATATTATGGATATTGCCAAGATTGAAGCAGGACAAATGGCAATAAGTAAGAGTGAGGTTAATCTCGACGACTTAGTATTCGATTTATACACCTTTTTCAATGAGATTAAGTTTAAGCAAGAAAAAGAGCATCTTGCTCTTAGAATTCTTAACATTAATGATGATGAAAATAACGTGCTGATTACCGATGGGAATAGGGTTAGACAAGTTCTTTCTAATCTAATAAATAACGCAATTAAGTTTACAGAATCTGGAGTAGTAGAGTTTGGATATATCAATAATTCTGAGGATAGAAACATCCAATTTTTTGTCCGAGATACAGGAATTGGAATACCACCAGATAAGATTGAACTTATTTTCGAACAGTTTAGACAAGTTGAAGAGGGTACAACACGGAAGTATGGTGGAACTGGAATAGGTCTTTTTATTAGTAAACACATTGTTAATCTTCTTGGAGGGAAAATTTGGGTTGAATCAATGTTAGGAGAGGGTACATCCTTTTTCTTTACTATTCCCTATGAGAGCATGCAGCAAAAAGATGAGCATAAAAGTATTTTTCACACATCAAAACCAAAATACAATTGGAAGGGAAAGGTTATTGTTATTGCCGAAGATGTTGAAACTAATTATTTGTTGCTAAAATCTATGCTATTGGATACCAATGCCCAAGTTATTTGGGCTCACGATGGAGAAGAAGTTATAGAAGTTTGTGATATCACTCCTAAAGTTGATATTGTTTTAATGGATATCCAAATGCCTAAGATTAATGGTTATGAAGCAACAGAGATCATTAAAAAGAATAATAAAGATATAACAATTATTGCCCAAACTGCATACGCAATGCCCAACGATAATATCAAATGCCTTGAAGCGGGTTGCGATGACTACATTTCAAAACCAATAAATTCTGGTCTTTTACTAAAAAAGATTGATACCTATTTGTCAACAAGTGAGGCTAAAGTTCGTTAATCACTTTTCTTATTTTAACAAGTTTTGTTAAAAGTTTCTCTAGATCATGTAAGGGAAGCATATTTGCACCATCTGATAGTGCTTTTATTGGTTCAGGATGAGTTTCAATAAATAGCCCATCAGCTCCTGCAGCAATTGACGTTTTTGCCATTAGTTCTATTAATTCTGGCTTTCCCCCAGTAACCCCACTGGTTTGGTTTGGTTGCTGAAGTGAATGTGTGATATCTACAACAACAGGAAATCCGAAAGATTTCATTACAGGGATACCCCTGAAATCAACAATAAGGTCTTGATAGCCAAAAGTAGTACCTCTTTCAGTTAGCATAACATTTCGGTTACCTGTTTCGACTATTTTATTTGCCGCATGTTTCATGGCTTCGGGAGAAAGAAATTGCCCCTTCTTTATATTTACTACTCGTCCTGTTTCGGCGGCAGCATGTAGTAGCTCTGTTTGTCTACAAAGAAATGCAGGGATTTGCAGTATGTCAACGAATTGAGCTGCATTTTTAGCCTCCTCAACTGAATGAATATCTGTAACTATGGGTAACTCAAAATCCTCTTTAATGCGACCGAGTATAATAAGAGCTTTTTCATCACCTATGCCTTGAAAGGAGTCCGATCTGGAACGATTAGCCTTTCTATAAGATGCTTTGAATATAAACGGGATTTTAAGCTTGTCGGTGATGATCTTTATTCTTTCAGCTATTTCGCGTGTAATAGCTTCATTTTCTACTACACAGGGTCCTGCAAGTAGAAAAAAATTCCCTGTGTTGAGGTGCTTTATACGATTAATTGATGATAATACTTCCATAATATAAATTTATCTAAAATGATAAAAAAAGCTATTCAGCTATAATAAAAATAATATTATTGAAAACTTTTCAAGAATATTTCTTTCCCCATAGTTTTTCTATTCGTGCCAATATTTCTCTTTCTTTTTGATTGTCCTGTGGTTTATAGATTTTTTTGCCAATTAACCCTTCGGGCATAAACTCCTCATCGGCAAAATTCCCTTCGAAACTATGGGCATACTTATAGTTTTTCCCATAGCCAAGATCTTTCATCAACTTTGTAGGTGCATTCCTTATATTAAGTGGAACCGATAAATCGCCAGTTTCCTTTACCAATTGCTGAGCATCGTTTATTGCTTGACAGGCTGAGTTGCTTTTTGGACTAGTGGCTAAGTAAATGGCTGTTTCGGATAGGATTATCCTAGATTCTGGCCAACCAATCATTGAAACTGCTTGAAAAGTACTTGTGGCAAGGAGTAATGCATTGGGATTGGCAAGTCCAATGTCTTCTGCAGCAAGTATTACCATTCTACGAGCAATAAACTTGATGTCTTCACCTCCCTCAACCATCCTTGCAAGCCAGTAAACAGCAGCATTTGGATCGCTTCCGCGAATAGATTTTATGAAAGCTGATATTATATCATAGTGTTGTTCTCCATTCTTGTCGTATATCGCAATGTTTTCCTGTAATTTTTTTGTTACAATGGCATTATTGATCAAGATCTCCTGATTATCCTTTTCTTGAGAATCAACAACCAGTTCAATGATATTCAATAATTTACGTGCATCGCCACCAGAAAAGCGAAAGAGTGCATCCGTTTCATCAACTTTTATTTTTAATCTTTTAAGATCAGTGTCGACTGATAATGCTCGTTGGAGCATTTGTTCGAGTTCCTCTTTACCTAATGGTTTTAAAAGATATACTTGACAACGCGAAAGCAATGGTGATATTACCTCAAATGAAGGATTCTCGGTTGTAGCCCCTATTAAGGTTACAATGCCTTGCTCAACAGCCCCTAGCAAAGAATCTTGCTGCGATTTACTGAAACGATGAATTTCATCAATAAAGAGGATGGGTGAGGGATGATCAAAAAAGCGTTGTGATTTAGCCTTTTCTATAACATCACGAATATCTTTTACACCAGAATTTATTGCGCTAAGTACATGAAAAGGGCGATTAAGCTGATTGGCAACTATTTTTGCAAGGGTTGTTTTTCCTACTCCTGGGGGACCCCATAAGATGAACGAGGATAAATTCCCTGATTCAATCATTACCCTAAGAATATTGCCCTTACCCACAAGGTGAGTTTGCCCAATAAAATCGTCGAGATTTTTTGGTCGTAAACGTTCGGCTAAGGGGATATTCTTCATTTTTGCTTTTTTACAAAGGTAAAATGTTTTGTGAAAAAGATGTGTAGATTAAACCCAAAAACAAGTGTGAGAGTTTTACCTATTGACCTGTGGTAACCATGAATCCATAGTTCTCCTTCAACCTCTATTTCAATCTAAAACTATATACTTTTGCATTTTACCCTCATCAACTTAAAAATTATAGCTCAGAATTGATTATAAACCAAAGACCTTATAATGATTGTTATGCTATTCGAACATTAGTTTAGTCTTTTTTCTATATTTTTGAGGGTTGAAAAATATAAGGAATAAGTTTGCATAAAGAAAAACATTATGTTTAAGAAAATTACGATTATTCTTACTGTTGTTATTCAAAGTCAATGTTTTACTTCAATGGCGCAATACATATCGCCTGGACAGAGTAAAAGTTGGACGCTAGACTCACTTGTGACAAATTCAGCAGGAGTTGTTACACTAAGCGAAGGAGCATACATCATTTCAAATGATATTGTTCTTTCAGAAAGTGACACATTGAAGATTCTAGATGCCGCTGTAATAAAAAGTGCAGCCGGGAAAATGATAACCATAAATGGTGTTATCATTTCCAATCCGCTGGATGGTAGAGTAATATTTTCAGCCATTGATTCAACCAATACGGCCAATTATTTTAAAGGTTTTCGGATTGAAAATTCTGATGAGTCTCGTTTTAGAAATACTACCATTAAGCACGGTGGGGGTATTCAGCTGATTGATTCTGATGTTCTATTTGAGTATTGCACCATACGTAATAATAGCCATTCATTGACTTCTGGAGCAATAAACTATAGTTCGGCCAGCCCAACTTTAAGATACTGTGAGTTTAGGGAAAACTCTCGTGCTGCCATAGCTTCGGGAGCAAATGTAATTGGTTCACCACAGATTTTCTTCAATTCTTTCATACACAATGTAACCGATAATTCCAATCGACCTCAAATAAACATTGGGCCAGGTGCAGAAGACACAATCCGAATTGTGGGGAATTATATTGAAGGTCTATACCCCGTTTCAGGAGGAGTGGGAATAAGTAACCTGCTTGGCTCAGGTTCTTCTAGGGTTTTACTAAAAGGCAATGAAATCCGTAAGAATCGTTACGGTTATGCTCAGATAGGAGGAGATATCAGTTCAGTTGTAAAAGGAAATAAGATAATTGACAATGATTTGGAAACAAACCCTATGAATGGAGGTAGTGGTCTTAACTTTCTTTCAACTTCAGCAGAAGGTAACATCTCGGTTATTAGAGAAAATATTATCAGCGGAAATCTTTGGGGCATAACCATTCAGGGTATAGCTAACCCAAACATAGGAACGGCTGATAATCATGGGATGAATATCATATATGGCAATGGTAATAATGAAACTCCTTACGATCTTTATAATAATACAGCTTTACCAGTATCTGCACAGTATAATTATTGGGGTACAAACGATGAGGATGAAATTGAGGCCTTAATTTTTCACCAGTTTGATAATCCCAGTCTGGGACTTGTTACTTTTTTACCAAACATGTTGCTTAATCCTGTTATTAATTCATTCAATTTTTTGGCAGCTAATAATCAGGGCTTAGAAAATGATGTTGTTGGCAACATAGATTTAGAGAACAAAACAATACTACTTAATGTTCCCTTTGGAATAGATATTACCTGTCTTGTTCCCGAAATTATTGTCCCATATGGTGTTTCCGTATCGCCCTTAACTGGAGAAGCACAAGATTTTTCACAGATCGTTGAGTATATGGTTACTGTTCCCCATGAGCAGCAGGTTTGGAGTGTAATAGTTGAACAGGATGTGTTATTTTCAATTACTTTTTTAGTAAACGATCAGAACGGCAATCCGATAGATGATGCAATAATTACTTTTGATGGTTATACATACGAAGAAGGTGTTTACATTTTTGAGAACCTTAATCCTGGAGAATACCCATATTCTGTTGCCAAGGATGGATATGAAACCATTGAAAACACAGTAATTATAATTGATGAGGATATAATAGAAACAGTTGTTTTGGTGATTACCGGAATGGAAGAAATGATTTTTCACGATTTTAGTGTATATCCCAACCCTTTTACTGATCAGATTGTACTAAGCAATCCCAATGAAATTAAAAGGGTTACTATTATTTCTATGAATGGTCAAATAATTAAAAGTTTTGAGGTTAATGGGAATCCCAAAATACCAACATACAATATTGCACCAGGATTTTATATGATATCTTTTGAAGGCTTTGCAGGCCAGCGTTTTATAATTAAAATGGTTAAATAGATTATCCCATTTTTTCCTAAAACTGATTTTTTTTGCATGTAAGAGTTTGATGGTTATCAGTAATTTTCAATTATGGATATTTTGTTTATTTAATATATTTATTATTTTTCAGTAAATTATTATCAAGACCTTTTTGCATTATTTTTGTAAGAAAAACAGAAACAAAATAAACTCTAAAACCTAACAAGATGAAAAGAATTGGCACTACAATCAAATTATTTATGCTGTGTGTTTTCCTTTCGGCAAGTTACTATGCAAAATCTCAACAGCAAATAGCTGAGTTTCTAAAAGGCAATGTAAAGGATGCCGAAACCCTGGCAACTGCCTATATGGAGCCTTTTGGCAAAATGTTTGGTACATCGCTAAATGGTGGATGGTATCAGGCTGCTCGACCCCATAAACTTCTTGGTTTTAATGTAACTTTCGTTACATCTGTGGCAACTGTGCCAACTAGCGCAAAAACTTTTGATGTTTCAAAATTAACGTTGCAAAATCTTGAGTTAGCCGATCCGCAAAATAATATCTCTCAAACCATCTCTGGAAAGAATACTTTAGGTCCCAGAGTTGTTTACAAGGATGATCCTACAGGAACATTAGGTTTCGATTTACCCAAAGGAGCCAATTTACCCTTTACGTTTATGCCCATGATCCAGGCAGGAATTGGACTTCCTTTTCATACCGAATTAACAGTAAGATTTTTACCAACTGTTAATGTGCCAAAAGTTGGAAGCGTAAGTCTATGGGGAGTTGGAGCAAAGAACGAATTCAAGGAATTCATTCCCGGTTTAAAGTTAGTCCCAATAGATCTTTCCATTATGCTTGGTTATACAAAGTTTGCAAGCGAGTTTGAAATTAGCTATAAACCAGCACCTGCCGATATGCCTGCAAATTATACTGCTGCAGATTTTAACGATCAAAAATTGGCACTGGATGCCAACGGTTTTACTGCAAGACTTTTAGTTGGAAAGAGCCTTCCCTTCCTATCTGCCTATGTAGGTTTGGGCTATAGCACCGCAAAAACCGATTTTGGATTAAAGGGAACATATCCCATTGGTATGGCTCCACTATATTCAGGTGTTGAAGTGGATCCGTTCATGATGAAGTACAGCCATAATGGGTTTAGCGGTAATATTGGATTTAGGGTAAGGCTAGGGGTTATTGCGTTTAATGTAGACTATACGCTTGGTGAATACGCACTTTACTCAGGTGGCATAGGAATTAGCTTTAGGTAATTTGATTGTTCATGAAATAAAAAAAAGGGGCACCAAGCCCCTTTTTCAATTCCATAAAACAACCAACTAGAATTCGGATGTAAAATGAAATTTAATCTTATCAAATTTTTCTTGAGCCATTTGTAGTGCGTATGGTGACTCGGCTAGGAATACTTCGCGCCCCCATTTATCAGTAGCCAAGTTTGAATACTTTCTTTTTCGGAAATCATCGATTTGTTCCTTGTTATTACTTTCTATCCAGCAGGCTTTGTGAAGATTAATGGATTCATATCGACATTTTGCACCATACTCATGCTCTAAACGGTACTGGATTACATCAAATTGGAGTGCACCTACTGTACCTATAATTTTACGTCCGTTAGATTTTGATATGAAGAGCTGGGCAACACCTTCGTCCATAAGCTGATCAACACCTTTTGCCAATTGCTTATACTTCATAGGATCAGCATTTTCAATGTATCTAAATAGTTCAGGCGAGAAGCTGGGAATGCCCTTGAACTGCAAATCTTCACCTTCGGTGAGCGTATCGGCAATCTTGAAACTTCCAGTGTCGTGCAATCCAACTATGTCGCCAGGATATGCTGTATCAACAATTGATTTTTTATCTGCCATAAAGGCTGTTGGGCTCGAAAACTTAATCCTTTTTCCAGACCCCACATGGTAATAGGGTTTGTTGCGCTCGAAAACACCAGAACAAATTTTAAGAAAAGCTATCCTATCACGATGGTTAGGGTCCATATTGGCATGGATTTTAAAAATAAATCCTGTAAGAGGTTCTTCGAAGGGAGAAACCTCTCTTGTTTCGGTATAACTTGACCGTGGGTGTGGTGCTATATCAATAAAACAATCTAATAACTCCTGAACTCCAAAATTATTCAGTGCACTACCAAAGAAAACAGGAGCAATTTCTCCCTGTAGGTAAAAATTTATATCGAATTTGGGGTAAACACCGTTTATTAACTCAAGATCTTCACGAAAAGTTTTGGTTGAATTGCCAATATGCTTGTCTATAAGGGGAGAGTTAATATCATCGATTTCAATAGTATCTTGACTAACCGTTTGTTTATCATCAGAGAAGAATAGGTTTAGCTTTTGCTCGTGCATATTGTAAACTCCCTTAAATGTAGGTCCCATACCAATTGGCCAACTCAATGGGTGTACCTTAATATCCAATTCCTTTTCAATTTCATCCAGCAGTTCAAAGGGATCTTTACCTGGTCTATCTAGCTTATTGATGAAAACAATTACAGGAGTTGTGCGCATTCTGCAAACATTCATCAACTTGCGGGTTTGGGTTTCAACCCCCTTTGCACAGTCAATTACAATTATTACGCTATCAACAGCTGAAAGAGTGCGATAAGTATCCTCAGCAAAATCCTCATGACCCGGTGTATCGAGTATATTAATTTTAATACCCTTGTAATCGAAGCCCATTACCGATGTAGCAACTGAAATACCTCTTTGACGTTCAATTTCCATAAAATCGGATGTTGCCGCTTTTTTTATCTTATTGCTTTTAACAGCACCTGCAACATGAATGGCACCACCGAAAAGCAAAAGTTTTTCCGTTAGGGTTGTTTTACCCGCATCGGGGTGGCTTATAATGGCAAAGGTTCTACGTCGTTTTATCTCTATATCGAGTATCATTTATCATTAAATTTACGGAGCGCAAAGGTAATGATTTTGAGCTCAACCAAAAATGAATTTTCTCCTTTAGCATATAGATTGTGTTGACTAAGATTTTACCAAGAAATAAACTTTTATCTCTATTTTTAGCAAAAATTTCATTCAGCAAAAATGCCTAACAAACCCAAACTTTGGTCTAGAGATTTTGTGCTGCTTGCCAATGCTAATCTTTTGATGGCTATAGCATTTTACTTTATGATGCCAATATTACCCGTATACCTAACCGATAAACTTGCTGCATCGAAAAGCGAGGTTGGGATGGTTTTAGCCTTTTATACCATTGCCACTTTAATAATCAGGTTGTTTTCGGGATGGACAATTGATACTTATGGCAGAAAAACCATATACCTTTTTGCGTACCTTTTTTTCTCCATCTTTTTTATTGGATATCCTCTGGCATTCACTATTTACCTGTTCATAGGTATACGGTTTTTACATGGACTTACCTGGGGCGTTTTAACAACCTCAAGTTCAACCATAGCAGTTGATATAATCCCGCCTTCGAGGCGGGGTGAAGGTATTGGAATTTTTGGACTTTCTATGACTATTGGTATGGCTATTGGTCCTATGATTGCCATTTTTATTACTGGTACTGACCGCTACACCATGCTTTTTATTTCTGCTATTGGAATATCTTTTTTGGGGTTCTTACTTGCTCAATTTGTTAGTTATCCTAGGTTTAATATCAAAAATTCTAAAAGAGCATTTTCTTTTAAAGGTTTGATCGAAAAAAATTCCATTCCTGTATCAATAAACATGATGATTGTGCAATTCACCTATGGTGGTGTTATTTCATTTATTGCGCTTTACGGTAAAGAGATAGGAGTTGAGAGTAGTGGGCTATTTTTTCTAATATTATCAATCGGAATAGGTTTGTCGAGGGTGAATAGTGGAAGGATATTCGACGTTAGTGGTCCTAACCGAATTATATTATTGGGAATGGTTTTACTAGTTTTAGGCTTTCCAGCACTAGCGATTTTCGACAACTCATTGGGCTTTCATTTGTCAGCTATTGTTCTTGGTCTTGGATTTGGGATCATAATGCCCACTTTTCAAGCTATGGTAAATAATTTGGTTTCACCAAGTAGGAGGGGGGCAGCCAATTCAACATTCTTCACAAGCTTTGATATTGGTATTGGTTTAGGGATGGTTGGAACAGGGATTTTATCTGATTATCTTGGTTTTAGCAGAACATTTTTGATATTCTCAGCCATTATTATAATGGCATTAATCTTTTTCCTGCTTATTTCAATAAGGCACTATAAGGAGAAACTTCCTGTTATGCTTTCCTAAGAAAACCTAAAGTTTGACAACCTCCACTCTGTTATCATGAAAGGCTGTACCATGACCCATGTCGGTTTCTCTCCCACACGATAGGACATTCAACGCGCAACCCTCAGTTCCCCACCAACCATTGTGAATTACCACACAGCCCTTTCTTACTGAGTATGTTACATTGGCAATAACTTTAACTTCCCCTCTTGCATTAAAAACCTTTACCTTATCACCATTTTTAATTCTCCTGAAGTTAGCATCAGATTGGTTAATATCAACGAATGGGTCTGGGTTAATCATTTTGATAATCGAAAGGTTATTGAATTGTGAATGAATTCTGTTCTTTGAATTTGGGCTCATCAGAAAGAGAGGATACTCTTCATTTTCGAAATTATCATTAAAACCCTCTTTAGGTTTCTCAAATGTTGGTAGAGGGTTAACTCTCCATAGTTTTTTCGCCTGTTGTGAATACAATTCAATTTTACCACTGGGTGTTTCGAAACGAAAATCAGCAAAAGCAATTTCTTGAAGATTTGGTGCCAAAATAGGACCTTCTTTTAGTTTTTCGATGGTTAGTTGAGGGAATCTCAGAAGTTTTTCATTCAAGAATTTATCAACATTTTTATCACCTGGAGGAATTAGCACTTTTTCAACATCATCTTTGCTGTAGCCTAGTTTTAAAGCCAAATGATAATATATTTCATTTTCTGGCATAACTTCACCGGCAGGTTCAACTACTTTCTGTTTCAGTTGAACGTATGGATTCCAGTAAGAGCCAATGATATCGCTCTGCTCAAACATGTTTTTGGCTGGTAGAACAATATCCGCTTCAAGGGCAGTATCGGTGAAGAATTGCTCCACCACAACCTTAAAATCGAGTTTACGAAAAGCCTTTAAAACAGCGTTTGTATCAGGGTTTTGTGCAATAGGATTTCCCCTTTCCACCCAAATCATTTTAAGCGGAGGATTCTTAGTGGCAAGCATATCGACTCCCAGACGAGCGGTAGATATAGATCTGCGTATTATACCATCGGGTTTTTTAGGGGGGTAATAGCAAAGGGGTTCTAACACATCATCGAAAACGTAGCTTTGAAGATTGGCGTAATGCCAGCAAGCCCCAGGCTTGCCAATATTGCCTGTTAAAACTGATAGAGCCAACAGGCACCTTACTGTTTGACCTCCATTGCTGTATCTCTGCATCCCATAACCCGGTATTAGGGTCATGGGTTTAATATTGCCAACTGTCCAAGCAAGCTTATAGATCAAGTCCTCTGGTATACCTGTTATTTTGGATGCCCAAAGAGATGAAAACTCTTGAACATGGTTTTTGAACTCATCAAATCCCTTAACGTATTGGCTTATAAAATTTTTGTCAATCCAATCATTTAAAATAAGCAGGTTTGCAATGGCTAAGGCTAAGGCTGCATCGGTTCCGGGTATTGGTTGAATAAGCAGAGAAGCTCGTTGAGAGGAATCCGTTCTTCGAGGGTCAACCACAACAAGCTTTCCCCCTTTATCGATGCATTTACCAATAGGAATCATTTCCTGAATGTTGCTTTCAGCAGGGTTCTTACCCCATAAAACAATCAGCTTGGCATTCTCTAAATCCCAGGGAACATTGTGTTTGTTCTCGCCTAAGGTTAGCCTTGTTGCTTCAAGTCCTGCTGGCCAGCATAAATTTCCGTACACAGTTGTGGCTCCGCCATAAATATCCCTCCAAAATTTTCCGCTCAATTCATTAATTAACCCCGACATGCCACTGGCATAGTAAAACATTACACTTTGTTGGCCATAATTCTCTTTATAATGAATCAATCGGGCTGAAATAGAAGTTAGGGCTTCGTCCCAACTAATACGTTTAAATTTGCCATCTGAATCTTTTCTGTGTGGATAGATAATTCTATCGGGGGAGTTTGCTCTTTCAACATAACTTAACCCTTTTAGGCAGATACCTTCTGGAGTAGCTTTATTGGCTTGGTGAGGGGATATGTTAACAACCTTACCCTTATCAACGTGGACTAAAAAAGTACAAGTGCTGTAGCAATTTCTTGGGCATGATGTAGTAAAAATTTGCATTGAATTAAGGGGAGAATTGTTAGGGTTGATAGATTATTTACGAATTTCGTTATAATATTGCCATTCCGAAATATTATCCCCATTTTTAAAGAAATAAGTTGATCCGTTCTCGTGTTCTACTTTTGAGTAAAAAGTAATAACGCCATCTCTGTTGAAAACGCTACGGGTTACAACAATCATGTTAAGGTTTATCTGTTCCTGAGTGCGGTCAGAACTGTAACGAGCGGTTAAATCTTTAGCAGGAATGGGTTCACCTTTATCTGCACTTACCATTTCAGCAATCATTCTTCTTTTACGTTCTTCAGCTTCTTTTTTAAGTTCAGCCTGTCGCCTTTCCTGTTCTTCAATCAGTTCTTTTCTTAAGCGTTCCTCGTTTTCTCTAATTTTTTCAATTTCTTTTCTAATTCTTTCTTCTTCCTGTTTTCTTTCCTCTTCCTTCCTTATTGCTTCTTCTTCTGCTTTTTTTCGAGAATCTTCTTCGGCTTTAAGTTTCTCTTCAGCAATTTTCTTTAATGCAGCTTCACGTGCTTGAGCATCTGCTAATGCTCTGACTTCAGCTTGTTTCCTTAATTGTTCCTGTTCAGCCACGCGTGCTTCTAATTCTGCTTTACGACGAGTTTCATCTTCCTGCCTTCGTTTCTCATTTTCTTGCCTAATTCTTTCCTGCTCAGCAATTCTAGCTTCCTCTTCGGCTTTTTTTCTAGTTTCTTCAGCGATTCTTATTCTTTCATTTTCTTGATGCTGTCGTTCTAATTCGAGTTGTCTTTCTTCTTCACGACGTTTGGCCTCTGCTATTGCACGCGCTTCAGCATCTTTACGTTGCTTTTCCTGTTCGGCTATTCGGGCTTCCTCTTCAACCTTGCGGCGGGTTTCCTCAGCTAATTTTCGTTCTTCAGCTTCTTTTCTAACTCTTTCCTGTTCTGCTAATCTGGCTTCCTCTGCAGCCTTTTTTCTGGTTTCTTCTGCAAGTCTAATTCTTTCAGCCTCTTGCTTTTTCTGCTCTTCTTCTAGTCTTTTTTCTTCTTCACGGCGTTTGGCTTCAGCTAATGCTCGGGCTTCAGCCTCTTTGCGCTGTTTTTCCTGTTCTACTTTAAGAGCTTCTTGTTGTGCTATTCGTTGTGCTTCTTGTTCCTTCTTTCTTATTTCCGCTTCAGCCGCTATTCGCTCCTGCTCTTTTAGGATTTCTTTTTGTTTATTTTCTTCGGCTATCTTTTTTTCTTCCTCTCTCACTTTTTTCTGAAAACTAGCAGAGTAGTCAACATCATAACCAAAATCATTCTTTCTAGAATCGTAGTTTATCCTTCCCACTGGGTTGTCATAAACCTTTATGGCAGACATATCTGCTTGAGGTTCAAGTTCAACTTCAAAATCTATTATATTATCTCTTTCCTTAGGAAAATTAGCAGGAACCTTAGTGTTAATATTGATTTTTTTAGTTACGTAATCGGTTTTCTCAAATGAGAATATGTAATCAGCGTCATAGTCTAGGCGAACTTCAAATCGTCCTCCTCGGCCAGCAGGATACGTACCAATTTGAGAACCATCTTTAAATAATATAATCTGAGAGCCCTCAGTGTTTCCTTTTTTTATTCTTACTCTAACGTATGCCTGTAAACTACCCTGTGCAATTGCATTTTCAGAAAACACCATCGAAATGGTTAATACTATTGTAAGAACAAATAATTTAAAATATAAGTATGGTATGCGTTGCTTACCAATGTTAGTTATTTCAGATTTAGTTTTCAACTAATTAGTTTTAGTAGAATTATTTACGTAATGATCTAGAAAAAGGTTTGATATCCATTTCAATCAATAACAAAACTAAACTGTTCAAACCTTATTTACAAGCTAGTTAATCAAAATTTTACTGATATTGATCTAAAATAATATTATTATAAAAACTTTTTACTGTTAATGAGGATGAAAAAAGTTCTTTGCTTGAAAAAAAAGATAATTGCAATCAATTTGAATTACTAATGTTAAAATCTATTCTATCCCTCTTAAAATCCATATAAAACATAAAACGATCAATAATTTCACCTAGTATTATTGAAGTAAAAATCCACCAAGAAAACTTATATTCAGTAAAAACAACAAAAGAAATGGGTATAAAAATGCCAAAAATCATCCTAGTAAATGAAATGATTGATATCAAGGGGCTTTCAAATAGCGAAAACAACCTATTACGGATAGTAAAAGCCAAAGTTTTTAATGCGAGCAAAAGAATCAATATAGTCCATAATTCAGTTAAAAGAGCAGTATAAGTTAAAGCTGTTGCTACAGTATTAGCACTATGTAATAGTGTAAGATTCTTTTTTTCTCTTACTGAATAAACAAATTCAATTGAAATAAGGAAAAGAAAACCCATTAAAGATGTTAGATAATCTAACACATTGTTTTCAATTTGAAAAGTTACAATACCAATTGAAAAGAATAATCCAAAAAACAGAATTTCCCGACTAAGCCAACTATTTTTCAAATTTAGTATCGAAAGATAAGATCGAAATGGTTTTCCAAGATGAAACGTACTTAATATTAGGGCTATAAAGCTTAGAGAAAAAAAAGCCCAAAAAGGAATTTGTATTGAATTCGGTAACATCATACCCCAAAACCAACCCGTAATAAGCGATCCGATAAAAGTGAATAAAACTAGAGGCCATTCATCTAAGGCATCAATGATTGGATGCTCATACTTTATAATAGTTTTTTTTAGGTTGGTTTTTTCAATGCCTGAAACTTTAATGTCTATCTCAGGAATATTATGTACAACCTCATCACCAAAAACATTAATTTTTGGATAGATTTTCTTTTTAGAAAAACCAATCGCCATAGGTTGAGCTTGTTCTTCAATTTGACCAAATGATAATGCCCCTGTGGGGCAATTCAAAGCACATGAAGGTATTTTACCCTCCTTTAATCTATGATAACAAAAATGGCACTTCTCAATGATTCCCTTCTCATCGTTGTATTTTGGAGCTTCAAATGGGCATGCCCATGTACAGTATTTACATCCTAAACACCTCTCTTGATTATGAATAACTGCACCTGTTTGCTTATCAAAACTGAAAGAATCTGATGGACAAGCTTTCATACAAGGTGCTTCTAAGCAATGATTGCATGCAATTGATTGATGAACAAAACCTAAAAGGGGTAGTTTTTCTTTGTTGAATTGATTTACTTTTCGCCAACTTAACGGTGGATTTACACCATTTTCTAAAGAACAAGCAACTATGCATGCATGGCATCCTACGCACTTACTATAATCGAATATGAATCCTTGTTTAGTTAACATTTAACTTATCAGATTTATTGAAAGGGTTTAATCACTAGCTTTTATAATTTGTTTTTAAATGGTTAAATTATAGAATCTAAAGCTTTACCCAAAATACTGGAAAGAAATTCAGCATCCTCTATTCCAACAGAAAGTCTTATCATTCCAGGATATGGAAATTTATCACCCCAAACAGGTTCTATGGGCATTAGTATAGTATCTACATCACCAAGTGTTGGTACAAGAGGAATATAATCCTTTACCGCTTCTATAAAACTATTACAGCGATTTGATTTTTCTTCATTTGTTTTTCCTGCAATATCGAATGTTATTATAGCTCCATAGCCTTTCCCATTGAATAATTTAGTTGCCTCGAAATGCGTTGTGTGGGATTTATATCCTGGAAATAGCACCTTTTCTATCGCTTTATGATTGCTTAAAAAATTTGATAAAGTAAATGCATTCTTACAGTGTTTTTCCATTCGCAAGTCAAAGGTTTTCAGTTGATCACAAAGTCGAGCCGCATCGTCAGGAGATAGCATATGCCCAACTAATTTTCTGTACTCAATGGCTGCTTTCATATAATCAGGATTATTTCCCGAAAGCACACCTGCAGAAATATTTCCGTGTCCTCCTAAATACTTGGTAACGCTATGTATTACTATATCAGCATTGCTTTTCAAAGGTTTCCAAAGGAATGGTGTGGCAAATGTATTATCAACCATTACAATAGCCCCTTGGTGTTTAGCTAATTTGATGAATTCTTCAGCATTTATGGCAATTAGCATAGGGTTTGATATCGCTTCAAAGAACACAACAGATGGATTGGTTTCCTTTAACAACTTTTCATATTTATTCAACGAGTATTTATCGCCATCAGGAGTAAATCGGATAACATCGATACCCCGTCGCTTTATCAATACATTGTCAATAAAATGATTTGTTCCTCCATAAATATCAGAGAAAAAGAGCCATTTCCCTGTTTTTCCCTTAACTTGAAAAATTGAAAGAGCCGTATCAATTGCTGCTAATCCAGACTGTGTAAGTAATGACCATTGGCTTTCCTCCAGCTCCATGATCATGTTTTCTGCAGCAACAACATTTGGGTTTCTGTATCTACCGTATATAAATAATTCAGGATCACGCGGATAGTTAGTTTCATCTTTAAATGCTCTCTTCATTGTTGGAATATCCTCTAAGTGATATCCAGTATCCCGATATACAGGGGTTCTAGTTGATTTTGGATTCATGTTAAAATATGATGAATGGGTTGATAATTATTTTACATTTGTTAAAAAATCAAAACTACAAAAAAATGTATGATAAATTTGCTTGGCTCGAAGGAATTGCTTGCTCTGTTACAGTGTGCAATAAAAGCGGTATAGTCCAATATATGAATCCCAAAGCAGCCGAAACATTTAATAAATGGGGTGGAATTGATCTTATAGGAAAAAGTCTTTTTGATTGCCATAGCAGTAGTTCTCGGCAAAAAATACTATCGCTTATGGATAAAGGTGAAACCAATTGCTATACCATAGAAAAGAGGGGGATTAAAAAACTAATTTTTCAAACTCCTTGGTTTAATGAAGATGGTGTTCAAGGGCTTGTAGAATTATCTTTTGAAATACCCATAGATATGCAGCATTTTATCAGAGAATAATAATCGAAAATCCCTTGATTTTTATGGTTAACCCTTACAAACCTAAACGAAAAAATAGTATTTTCGGGCAGAATAATAATACAACATGAAAAAATCCTTATTTCTTTTAAGTGTTTTTATAACTTCTTTTTATTTTAATACTTCAGCAAAAACCACAAATTCACCCATAGTATTAGATTCAGTCTTTATTAGTGTTGATCGAAAGATTGAAAATAAAGAATACCACGATGCTTTTGCTCTTATTGATAGTTTCATAAAGCGTGAACATCAAAAGGTTTCAATCGATTTTCGCGCACTATCCCAAGCATTTTTTAAGAAAGGTGAATGCTATAGTAGTATTGGAGAATACCAAAAATCGATACCTCAAATACTAGAATCCATAAAATATTCCGAGAAAGGAAATGATTCAATTTTTCAAGCCATTGGTTATAGAGAATTGGGGTACAACTATGCAATTATTGGCAAATATAATGAAGCACTTGAAGCTTACCAGAAAGCTTTGAAATTTGACCAAGCACATAATGATTGGGAGAATGTGTCTGTTGATTTGAATGCAATTGGTAAGATATACGAGTTATGGAGGCAGTTCGACAAAGCTCTCGATTTTTATAATCAGTCGCTACAAATTGCTCTGGAACAAAAAAACCTTTATCAGGTAACTGTTAGGATGGCTGGCATTGCTTCGGTATATAAATCGTTAAAACAATACGATACTGCCCTTGAATGGCTTAAGAAAGCCTTGGATATTGAAATTGAACTGGGCAATGAAGTGCAAAGAGGTTATAGGCTTGATCAAATTGGTGAAATTTATACAATGATGGGAGATTATATTCAAGCAGAAGAGTACCTTAAACAGGCTCTCGAAATATTTGAAGTCAATCATATTCAATTGTCTAAATCAATAGTGCAGAATCATTTAGCTGCAAACTATCTTTTGAAAAAGGATACACAAAAAGCAGCATATTATTATAACGAAAGTCTTGCTATTGCTCAAAGAATAGGTTTTTCAAACATGATTCTGAAGAACTACCAAGAATTATCTATTCTTTACGAGCAAACAGGCGATCATGTAAATGCACTAAAACACTACAAAAGATTTTTTTTCCTTAAGGATTCGATTTACAATGAAAAAGCCCAAAGTCAGCTTATGGAATTTCAGGCTAAGTACGAAACCGAACAGAAGGAGAAAGAGCTAGCCATAATGAATCAAGAGAAATTGGCACAAGAGCTTGAGTTGAATAGAGCAAATCAGCAAAAAGTGCTAATGATAGGTATTTCTCTCGTTCTATTGATCTTGCTTGCCTCGCTTTACAGTCGGTTTGTAATGAAGAAACGCACCCAGGCAGAATTAACTGCTATTAATAGTAAACTCAATGAGTTGAATACCACTAAAGATAAACTATTTTCCATTCTTGCTCACGATCTGCGAAATTCGATGTGGGCATTTAGTAATATCACAGAATCTCTTAGCAGTAATTTTGGTAGAATTTCTCAGACTGAACTAAAAGACTACCTTGGTGAATTGTCACACTCGGCATCTTCAGTAAAAGATCTCTTAAAGAATATCTTAGATTGGGCAAAATCGCAACAGGACGCTGTGAAGGTAAACAAGAAGATTGTTAACATTTCAGAACTGGTTAATCAATCAATAAATCATGTATTTTATACAGCACTCCAAAAGGATGTTGAGGTTATTAATAGGATTGAAAATGGATTAACCATTTCTACAGATGAAGATATTTTATATACTATTCTGAGGAACTTGATTAATAACGCTGTTAAGTACTCTTCAATTGGAGGAAAGGTTTACGTTGATGCCATTCAAAATAACGACCAATTTTCAATTAAAATTACCGATAATGGAATAGGCATGAAACCTGAACAATATGAAAAAATATTTGATTTGACAAGTTGCAACCCTAGCCCTGGAACACAAGGAGAAAAAGGTTCTGGTTTGGGTTTAGTCCTGTCAAACGAACTATTAATTAGGTTAGGTGGATCAATATCTATTGAAAGTGAACTAAATAAAGGAAGCTGCTTTACAGTCACACTTCCCGTTGTTTTTCAATATTAATATTCCTATTGATGATAAGTTCAAAAAAAATAATCATTGTTGATGACCATAAAATTGTTAGAGATGGTGTAAAAGCTATTCTTCTTGGTAATCAATATTTTAAAGTTATTCACGAAGCAGCTTCTGGCCAAGAGCTTATTGAAGCACTTAGTTCTTTGTCACCGGATCTTATACTTTTAGATTTAATGTTACCAGATATTTCAGGGCTTGAATTGATTGGAAGCACAAAGGAATTGTGTAATGCTAAAGTTCTGATTTTAACCGCCGAAATGAATGAAGAGACAATCTGCGAAGCTGTTCTAAACGGTGCCGATGGTTTTTTAAATAAAGATTCTTCCGCAAATGAATTAATTGAAGCAATGAAAAAGGTTATTGAGGGTGAGCCTTACTTTGGAATCAATCTTTCTGCTCTAATTCATCGTAGTTACACTAGAAAAGTTAAAGAACTACATGAATTAAATAACATGCCAGATATAACGGATAGAGAAATGGAAGTGATTAAGCATATTGCAAACGGTTTAAGTTTTAAAGAAGTCGCAGAAAAATTATTTATAAGCCCAAGAACTGTTGAAAACCACAAAAATAACCTATTGCAAAAATTAGAACTTAGGAATACCATTGAACTACTAAAATACGCATTCAAGCACAAGTTAGTTGAACTTTAATCCCCGTCATTTTTTTTATAGACGAATTGTGTTTTTGGAGTAATAATTAATTATCTCCTTTTTTATACCAACTAATTATATTAGTGTAAGTTGCTGCTTTCACCTATTTAAATTAGGGTATTTCACTCATTTTAACAGGTTAAAACCTCATTTACTTTTGTTAAGAAAAAAAACTTACCTAACAAATTTTTCTTCAGTGAATCAAATCATTCAACTAATAGAAAAAATTAAACCATTTATTAGGTCTACGGAAAGGACATCAAGTTCAATATCTAGAAAAGATAAAAAATCAATTCTTTTTAAAAAAAAAGATGAAAATAGTGAAGAGGAAGAGTTAACATTAATTAGCAACCTTCCAGAAAACTCTAGTAATATTTCAATTTATAATAAAGATATCAGTGGTTCAGATAATTATACTATGAAAAAAGTTGCAAGAAGAATCGCAATTAATGAATCCATTGAAGGTTTACCTTACTCAGAGTTGGCAAAATCGTCAGCCATTGAAGAGTTAATGAAAAAGTATCCTAATGCTGAAATAAAGGAAACAGCAATCATTAGACCCTGGGAACGCAAACGAATAGAAAAATGGTCTGATAATGCTAAATCATTTTGGAATGTATGGGTTACAGAGGAGACAACTGTACAAGTCATTGCTCAAGTTAAAGTAAGTATTTGCAAGTTATTTACAATTCATGTTGAGCGCAGGATTAACCCTACCGGGGCTTTTAGCCATTGCTATAGTCATATCATATTTGAAGATGATTTATCACTGGAATCTAATCCCTAATATATTTAAACAATTAACTTAATAACAATTAACATGAAAAATTTGAGCATTTTATGGACAATAATCCTTGTCTTCACGATTCCATTTTCAGCTTCAGCACAAATAGGTGTAAAGGATATTAAGAAAAAGGTAACAACAACAAAGACAGTTGAAACAAATAAAGAAACAAAACAAGCTGAGATAAAATCGAGACCGCAACAGGCACCAATTGAAACATCAACAAGTGTTTCGCCCACATCGAGCAATCAAGTACTTTACGTATCAATTGCCAAAGGTAGTAACCGAAGCGATGGTAGTATAAGCTCACCTCTTAAAAATATCGACAAAGCTATAGCCATGGCTGAGAAAGGTGCAGAAATAAAAGTTGCAGGTGGCAATTACTTTGGAACTCTCAATGTTGGATACATTGAGAGTGATAAGCCTATTAGGCTTTACGGCAGTTTTGATGAAGATTTTACAAAACAGGATATCATTCAACATCCTACTCTTATTCAGCCTGATAATGCTAGTGCAAAGACCTCGCGAAAAGCGCTAATGAAATTTACTAAGGATGTTGCGGGTACTATAATCGATCATGTTGTTTTCGATAGTGGTGAACGTAATGCATATAGTTCAAATGATGGTATAGTGAACGGAGTAGAAGGAGGAAGGTTGATGCTACCAACTGAAAAACCAGCGGATGCCAATTCAACAGTTGGTGAGCCCCTACTGCAATTCGTTAGCGCAACCAATGGTGGCGATGTAACTATTCAGAACTGCGTATTCCTAAATGGAGCAAGTTTTGCACTCCAGGCGGGGCATCGTAGCGGTAAGTTCACCGTTAAGAACAATGTTTTTGTGGCAAATAAAATGGCTGCTATTGAGATATATGGTACTTGTGCTAGTACAGGTGGCCCAAATACCCTGTCTCTTTGTGGAGAGGTTGAAATATCCTATAATACCATACTTTTTACCTGGAGTCGATTGAAGGATTTCATTGATATGGGTTATGGTGTTAGAATAATGACTAAATGTGACTACAATATCCATAATAATATTATTGGTGCTAGTATTCTTGCGGCAATTGACCATACACGTTTCAATAAGAATGAGTGGGTAAAGGTTGATAATAACATATTCTTTGTTAATAAGGATAAAGACTTTCATTACAGCCCTGCCAGCAATACACGAATTAGAATGGATGTTAGTGATTTTGATGATTTAGAAATAGCCAGCATAAGCGGTAATCGCAACGAAATTCCTGCAGGACTAAAGGTAAACAAAGCATACCTTGAAGGCTATTTAGGTGCTCGTTATAGCGAACAGGTTGACTATGACCCCAATTCCCCTGCAAATCAGTGGAGAGCTGCTATGGGCATGAACAAACAGGGTACAATTACCTCTAGCGCCACGATGTTTGCAAATAAGTATCCTTGGAAAGATGCTCTCAATCTGTTTGGAAATGTAAGCGGATATGGTGCACAGACTCCCAATAAATAGGGAGCGTATGAACAAAACGGTTAATATTAATTCTTAGGTTTACACAGTTTTCACAGTAATTCCTTGTTCCCCAAAGTGCTCAATGAGTGCTTGGGGAACTTCATTATCAGTAATAATCAGATCAATTGCCGAAATATCGCATATTTTACCAAAACCTCTTTTCCCAAATTTACTCGAATCGGCAAGGACAATTAACTTCTGAGCCGATTTAATCATCAACTGGTTAAGCGATGCCTCAAGAGCACTTGTAGTTGAGAGTCCAAAATCTGCATCAATCCCATCAACACCAAGAAAAAGTTTATGACCGCTAAAACCCTCCATCATCCGCTCAGCAAAAGGACCTATCGCTGAATTGGAACTCTTGCGTATTAACCCTCCCAGAAAGTGAATCTCAATATCGGGATCTATATTGAGTATCTGGGCAACGTTTAGCGAAGCTGTAATAACTGTCAATGGCTTAATCTGCTTTTGCAAAATCTGACGAGCAAGTTCGAGTATAGTGGAACCTGAAGCCAATATTATTATATCATTTGGCTCAATGTATTCCATTACCGATTTGGCAATCCTTTGCTTTTGATCCACCTTCACCTTTTCTTTCTCGTTAATATTCCTTTCAGCAATGCTTGGATTACTTGGTGTAGCACTGCCATGGGTTCGGTAAAGCAGACTTCGACTCTCCATCAATTTCAAATCCTTTCGAATGGTTACCACAGATACGTTAAGGTCTATGCTTAACTCATTAACATTAACAAAACCTTGTTTTTGAAGCTTGTTAAGGATATACTGATGTCGTTTAGCAATACTTTTTGTCATGGTTTAATATTTTTTACAAATATAGTCAAAAAGAAACAATTAAGTTATAAAAAGAAATAAAACGAAATAATATATGTTTCGATATATTGCTTTAATTCTAATCTTATCTATCTTTGTAAAAAAAATCAATATGAATCGAAAAAAAACAATTGAAGTTTTAAAAAATGGGGATGATGTATTTGATTTTGTAATAATTGGTGGAGGAGCAACAGGTATTGGTATTGCATTAGAAGCATCCACAAGAGGTTATAAAACACTCCTACTCGAAAAGGCTGATTTTACAAAATCTACATCAAGTAAGAGTACTAAGTTAGTTCATGGTGGGGTTCGTTATTTAGCTCAAGGCGATATTGGACTTGTGAGGGAAGCATGTGTGGAGAGAGGTAGACTTCTTAAAAACGCACCCCATTTAGTTAGAAACCAATCATTTATTATTCCAACCTTCGGTTGGTTTGATGAGTTGATGTACACAGTTGGACTTACTTTTTATGATTTATTGGCAGGAAAGTACAGCTTAGGTCGATCAACTAGGATTTCCAAAAAAAGAACTATTGAAAAGCTTCCAACAATCAAAAACGATAAAGTAACAGCAGGAGTTCTTTACCACGATGGACAGTTCGACGATTCTCGATTAGCCATTAACGCCCTTCAAACAGCAATAGAAAATGGTGCTTTGGCAATTAACTATATGCCTGTTATCTCATTAAATAAAGCTGAAAATGGCAAGCTAAATGGTGTGGTGGCTGTTGATGAAGAAACAGGAATGTCATACACCATTAAAGCAAGGGTAATAATTAATGCAACTGGTGTTTTTGCCGATGAAATAATGCAGATGGATAATCCTAAAAAACATATTACCATTCGTCCAAGTCAGGGAATTCATATAGTTTTGGATAAATCGTTTCTTGCCAGCAATAATGCCATTATGATTCCAAAAACAGATGATGGAAGGGTTTTGTTTGCTGTACCTTGGCACGGAAAAGTTGTTGTGGGTACAACAGATACTCCAATTAAAACTCCTATATTGGAACCTGTTGCACTAGATGAAGAAATTGATTTTATCCTAAGAACATCAGCAAAATATTTAAGAAAAGCGCCATCTCGTAATGATGTGCTAAGCATTTTTGTAGGACTTCGTCCGCTTGCAGCGACTAAAGGTGATGACAAAAAAACAAAGGAAATTTCTCGTAGCCATAAGATTTATATATCTGACTCAAACTTGTACACAATGATAGGAGGAAAGTGGACAACTTTCCGTCGTATGGCAGAAGATATGCTTGATAAGGTTGAAAAAACATTAGGATGGACCAAAACTCTATCGGTTACCAAGAACTTAAAATTGCATGGATATGAGGATAATATTGATCTAAACGATCCTCTCTACTATTATGGCACCGACAAGATGAAAATCGTTGAATTAATGCAATCTGTCCCTGAATCAAAGGAATTACTTAGTAATCGATTGGAAATAACAATGGCTCAAGTAATATGGGCTGTTCGTAATGAAATGGCACGAACCGTGGAAGATGTAATTTCAAGACGTGTTAGGTGCTTACTTCTTGATGCACGTGAATCCATTACGATATCACCTGTTATTGCTAAAATAATTGCTAAAGAATTGGGTAAAGATGAAAACTGGCAAAAACAACAGGTTGAGGATTTTAAAAAGGTAGCCGAAAATTACATTTTAGGGTAATTCACTTTATCTTATCATTTTTTTGATTTTATTTACAGTACAGCTTTATTTTTATAAGCAAAAAGAGATTCTTACCATGGAAAAATTTATACTTGCTTTTGATCAAGGAACAACAAGTTCCAGAGCGTTGATTTTTGATAAAAATGGGAGCATCCGTTCTGTTGCTCAAAAAGAGTTCAACCAAATATTTCCTAAACCCGGATGGGTTGAACATGATCCCAGTGAAATATGGTCGTCGCAAGTAGCAGTAGCTGCTGAGGCAATGTCTAAGATAAGTATAAATGGTTCATATCTAGATTGTATCGGGATTACTAACCAACGTGAGACAACAATTGTTTGGGATAAGAAAACAGGCCAACCTATTTACAATGCTATTGTTTGGCAGGATAGGCGAACATCAAAATATTGCGATCAGTTAAAGAATTGGGGATTATCTGATAAAATCAAAGAGAAAACAGGACTTATTATCGATTCATATTTCAGTGGAACTAAGATAAAGTGGATTCTTGATAATGTTGAAGGTGCAAGGGAAAAGGCAAATAGGGGTGAGTTAGCCTTTGGAACAGTCGATTCGTGGTTGGTTTGGAAGCTAACACAGGGTAGGAGTCACATAACCGATGTTACCAATGCTAGTCGTACTATGCTTTTTAATATTAATTCCTTAGCTTGGGACGATGAACTGCTCAATATCTTTGAAATCCCTCGTTCAATGATGCCCCGAGTAGCATCATCGAGCGAAATATACGATCATACCAACACTACTTTTTTTGCGTCAAAGGTCCCCATAGCAGGAATTGCTGGTGACCAGCAAGCAGCACTATTTGGGCAAATGTGTGTTGAAGATGGAATGATTAAGAATACATACGGTACTGGTTGTTTTCTTCTTTTAAATACTGGAGAAAATCCTTTCATTTCTAGAAATAATATGCTGACAACCATTGCTTGGCAAATCAAAGGGAAAACTACCTATGCACTTGAGGGTAGTATCTTTATTGGAGGTGCTGTTGTTCAGTGGCTTCGTGATGGGTTGGGGATAATTAAAACGTCGGCTGAAGTGGAGAGATTAGCATCTCAGGTTGAAGATAATGGTGATGTTTTCTTTGTTCCCAGCTTCACAGGGATGGGAGCACCATACTGGGATCAATATGCAAGAGGGTTAATGGTAGGTATTACCCGTGGAACTAACCGTGCGCACATTGCGCGCGCGGCTCTGGAAGGAATTGCTTACCAAACCATGGATGTAATGAAAGCTATGGAATCAGATACTGCCCTGAAAATAAAAGAGTTAAGAGTCGATGGGGGTGCTTCAGCGAATAATCTGCTGATGCAATTTCAAGCGGATATTCTTAATATACCCGTTATTCGTCCATTGGTTGTTGAAACAACAGCTTTGGGAGCAGCCTACTTAGCAGGATTGGCAACTGGATTTTGGAATAATATTGATGAAATACAAAAGCAGTGGAAAGTTGATAAATGCTTTTCGCCTCAACTATCTATTGAGAAATCAGATTTACTTAAAGCGAAATGGGCTAATGCAGTGGAAAGGGCAAAATCTTGGTCCATGTAATTAATACAATTTCTTTATCAATCAACCAATCCCCCGAAGCCTCGGGGCAATCAATGTCCCCTAATTGCTTCAACTACATATTTTAACCTTTTGGAGTAAACAAAAGTTGCCCCTAGGCAAACTATACTAGATGCTAGAAGTGTGATTTGTACACCAATAGATCCAGCAATAGACCCAAGCATCAAACTTCCTAAAGGTGTTATCCCTAGGAAAGATAATCCATAAAGCGCCATAACCCTCCCTCGTTTGTCCTCATCAACAAGAGTTTGTATCAGAGTATTGGTTGATGCAAATTGAACTATCATACCAAATCCGATGAAGTATAGCAAAATCAATGATATAGTTACAGTTGTGGATAGCGACATACTTAAAAGGCCAATAGCAAATAATCCTGATGTCCAAACAATTAGTATAGGTAAAAATTTAATGGTTTTTCGTGATGCTAGATATATAGCCCCGGTTAATGCCCCTGCTCCCAATGAACCCGTCAGGAAACCAAGTAGTTGTGCATCACCACCCAGTATATCTTTGGCAAAAACGGGTAGGAATACCTGAAAGGGTAAACCAAAGAAACCTGTTGCTATTACAAGCAATAGTAAGTATCGAATAGGTTTAAAATTAAATGCATACTTTGTACCCTCTCTCAAATCACCAATTACTGAACCATGCTTTCTGTCCATGTTTATTGGTTTTACCTTCATGTAAAGAAGGGCAAGCACAACCGCTAAAAAGCTAAAACCGTTAATAAGGAAGCAGTATCCTTCTCCAACTAAGGCAATAAGTAACCCTCCAATCATTGGTCCAATAAATCGAGCTGAATTGAAAAGGGTTGAGTTTAATGCTATAGAATTTTGAATTAACTCTTTATCACTTATCATTTCTAAAAGAAATGCATGGCGGAATGGGTTATCAACAGCTATTACTATACCGTTTAGTGATGCAATAAGTACAATATGCCAAATTTCAACATTTTCAGTCAGAATTAGTAAAGCCATGGATAGAGCCAAAGTCATGGGCACAATTTGTGCTACAATCAATACTTTTCGTCGATTAAGCCTATCGGCGTAAACTCCTGCAATGGGTGTAAGAAAAAGTGCTGGAATTTGTCCGGCAAACCCAATAATTCCTAGCCAAGTTGCTGATCCTGTTAATCGATAAACCAACCATCCAAGCGCAATATTTTGAATCCATGTACCCATTAAAGATACAAGTTGCCCAAAGAAAAAAAGTCTAAAATTTTTATTCTTTAAAGCCCTAAATGCAAATCCGACATATTGAAAGTAGGAGCGTATGTCAAGAAGACGATTCATAAATTTGGAAGTAATGCTGTTTAAAAGTAATTAAAAAAAGCGGAAGCTATCTTCCGCCTTATTTTTTCAAAAAACAGAGAATTATCTATTCTTTTCAGAAAACTCCCGACCAGCTCTTAGCGCTTTTAAGTTAACCTCAACTACTTCATCTCCCTTTCGACCAAATAGTTGACGAATACCATCCTCCAGTTTTTCAAAAGGAATGTCAATAAACGGTGAGGCTGCGCCTAACATTACAATATTCGATGATCTCGATGAACCAACCTCCTTCGCAATTGAATCCGCATCCAATGCAATATGATTTGGTATTTTCTTTATCTCCTTGATGATCTCCTCAATGTTGGGATAGTCAGGAATATTATCAAATGGGGTTGTATTGGTAACTAACCATCCATCTTTACTAAGAAAAGGTAAATAGCGAAGCCCTTCCATAGGCTCAACCGATAAAATAAGATGTGCTTTACCCTGTGGAATTAAATCTGATGCAATGGGCTTATCAGAAATTCGAAGATGCGATTGCACATCACCACCTCTTTGGCTCATGCCATGAACCTCAGCCTGCTTGATGAATAGATTGCTCTTGACGGCAGCCAAACCAATGCCTGCAGCAATGGAAAGGATTCCTTGTCCACCTACTCCTGCTAGTATTATATCTGCTTTCATGTTTGTAATTTTTCTTTTGTCAGTTATTACTCCTATTCATTTTTGGCAGCAGCTTTTTTTTCTGCCTTTTTCCTTCGAGCAAAAGTCTGGATGCACTCACGCTGTGGAATTAATACGGAAACACCCTGATATGCAAGTTCTTCCTTCATTATCTGCACATTCTCCTCGTGGTTTTTCTTAAGAGGATTCATTACTCTTATGTGTTTAGGATCAACACCAAGACCCTTGCAAATATCTACAATTCTTCCATGGGCTGAAGAATCTTGACCCCCTGTCATCCCTGTTGTCGAATTATCTGAGATTATCACGGTGATGGGGGAGTTTTGGTTCACAGCATCCAGTAATCCGGTCATACCACTATGGGTGAAGGTAGAGTCGCCAATTACCGCAACAGCAGGTACTAAGCCGGCATCGGCAGCACCTTTAGCCATAGTAATTGATGCTCCCATATCAACACATGAATTTATTGCATTAAAAGGAGGAAGTGCACCCAAGGTATAGCAACCAATATCCGAAAATACTCTTCCTGTTCCATATTCTAATAGCGCTTCGTTTAGGTCAATATAAACATCACGATGACCGCAACCCATACAGAGAGATGGTGGGCGTTTGCGAACAACACTCGGGATGGGAGTACCTTCATAAACCTCAATTCCAAGTGATTTAGCAACAATTGCAGGATTTAATTCACCATCCCTGGGAACTGTACCATCCAATCGTCCATATACAGGTTTTCCAAGATTTAGAAAACCTTTAATCATCTCTTCAACAATTGGATATCCATCTTCAAGAACTAGCAGTCCGTCGCACTTCTCATAGATTTCCTTTACTAACTTTGGAGGAATGGGGTATTGAGTAATTTTTAACACAAAATAGGGACAATTCTCTTCAGAAATATTTTCCATTAAATAGTTATACGCAATACCTGTGGTAATAATACCCAATTTGGTACTTTTCCCTTCAATCAATCTATTGAACTCCGATTCTTCTGAGAGGGAGTCCATTAGAAGTTGGTTGCCTAACAATTTTTTGTAGTTTACCCTGGCAATGGCTGGAAGTAGAACAAATTGCCTTGGATCGGAGGGAAGGGTTAAATTCTTTTGGGGTTTTATTGCTTTCCGTTCAACTCCAGAACGAGAATGAGCCAAACGTGTTGTTATTCTAAGCATCACAGGCACATTGAGCCTTTCTGATAGTTTAAAAGCGCTGTATGCCATATCATATGCCTCTTGCTGATTTGACGGTTCCAAAATTGGAATCATGGCAAACTTTGCGTAAAATCTCGAATCCTGTTCGTTTTGCGATGAGTGCATTGAGGGATCATCCGCACAAAGAACAACAAGACCTCCATTAACACCCGTAATAGCAGCGTTAATGAATGCATCAGCAGCAACGTTAAGCCCTACGTGTTTAAAGCTTACAATGGCACGTTTTCCTGCGTACGACATGCCAATTGCAGCTTCCATGGCGGTTTTTTCGTTTGCCGACCATTGTCGATGTATTCCCAGCTCTGCTGCCTGCTTTGATGCCTGTACATATTCCATGATCTCGGTAGATGGTGTTCCCGGGTATGCGTAAATCCCCGATATTCCACCATCAATGGCTCCTTGTGCAATTGCCTCATCTCCTAAAAGAAGTAGTTTATCCATAATTTTGGGTTTATATCAAGTTATTGATTGTTCATTTTGGCTTTAAAATGCAAAAACTTTGAAAGCAAAAATAGGATATTATTATATTAACTGCAACTCAATTTTAAGAAATAGCTTATAAATGAAACTAAGAGAAAATTGTTAGTACAAGCCTTCGAGAACCTCCTTGATTACGAAACTCGCAAAGGTAAATTCCTTGCCATGTACCCAAATTTAGCATGCCGTTGGATATTGGTATAGAAACAGAATTTCCAACTAGTGAAGTTTTAATATGGGCAGGCATATCATCAGGTCCTTCAGTAGTATGTTGATACCATGGTTGTTGCTCTTTTATAAGCTGGTTGAAAAATTCATTCATATCGGAGCGTACTGTAGGATCAGCATTCTCATTTATTGTTAGCCCAGCTGAAGTATGCTTTATGAAGATTTGTAATATCCCTGCCTTTGGTAATGCTGATAGCTGTTTAATAATCTCATTGGTTATTAAATGAATTCCACGCGAATAAGGAGGAAGAGATATTTCGATCTGTTCAACCACTCTGCAATTATTAACGATTTAAGATCTTTTCGGCCATTTTTTGTGCCAAGATATCGCATTGAGCATACTTTCCCTCTGATGGTTTACCGTAAATTTCTGCTGGTTCGGCTACCATTTCCAAGCCCGATTCCTCAACAAAATCCATTAGATTGCGAACACCCCCGCCATTCCAACTGTAACTACCGAATATACCGAGATATTTATGCTTTATCTTCATATGCAGCAGAGTACGAGTTAGATCATCCATTGTGGGAAGCATGTGTCCATTGTAAGCACATGATCCAAGAATTAACCCTTTGTACTTCCATATCTCATTGATCAGATGGCTAATATGTGTACGTGACACATCGTGAATTCGAATATTCAAAACACCATGTTCAGATAGTTTACGTCCAATATAATCTGCCATTAGTTCAGTGTTTCCGTACATTGAACCAACAATGATAACTACACCATCTTCGGCTTCGTAACGACTCCATTTATCATAAAGGTCAATTACTTTTTGGGGACTATCTCGCCAAATAGGACCATGGGTAGGGGCAATCACCTTTACTGGTACATCTCTAAGCTTAATTAATGCTTTCTGAACCATGTTACTATATAAACCTACTATATTGGAGTAGTACCTTCGCATTTCATCCTCATAAAAATCAAAGTTGAGTTCGTCATCGAAAATGCCACCATCCAGTGTTCCAAAGCTGCCAAAAGCATCTCCTGTGAAAAGAAGTTGGTCTGTAATATCATAAGTCATCATGGTCTCAGGCCAGTGTACCCAGGGTGTCATTACAAATTTAAGATTATGATATCCAAGTTGTAGGGTATCTGCATCTTCAACCTTCAGTAATCTATCCGTAATGCCCCAGTAGGCTTCAACCATTTTAAATGTTTTTACATTGCCCACAATGGTCACCCCCTCGAAATGATCGAATATTGCCTTAACCTCACCAGAATGATCTGGTTCCATATGGTTAATTATGAGAAAATCGAGCTTTCGTCCCTGAAGAAGTTTTTCAATTCGTTCAATATAATTACCTGCAGCTCTATCTTCAATGGTATCAATTAGAGCTGTTTTCTCATCAATGATTAAATAGGAATTATACGAAACGCCACGATCGAGAGGCCAAAGATTTTCGAAAAGTCTTTTACGTCTATCGTTAACTCCGATCCAGTGAACTCTATCTGAGATAGGAACAGTATAGTGCATGGTATTTATGGTTTATTGTATCATTAATAAAACACAAAAATAAGTTTTTAGTTGGCTAGAGTCAAATTAACATTGGCAATTTTTTTGATTTGTGAAATATCTGCAATTATCAATTCTTATTGATTTTACTTAGGTTTCAAAACAATTATTTAAATATTTTTCAATTTTTCTGTTACAATTTGAGAACATATTCGTCACTATAATAGGAACAAGGTTAACCTAATTAAATAATTGTTAAACTTAAAAACTTACCAAAATGAAAAGTTACATTGTAGTTATTATGCTAATTGTCTTTCCTATTCTATCAAAATCACAAGCTTTTGTTGATGAAATTTTCAGTAGATATTCCGGAAAATCCGGATTTACATCAGTGGTAATTAATCCACAGCTCTTTAAGCTATTCGCTATTATAGACAAGGAAGATCCTGAATTGAAAGTTTTATCTGAAAAGTTTAATAGCCTTAAGATCCTTGTATCTGAGGATAAAAGCGTTGGATTCACCAACGAGATTCGCGAAAAGCTAAAAAAGGATGAATATCTTAACCTTATGGAGATTATTGATGGGTCTCAAAAGGTAAACTTCTATGCTAAGAAAAAAGGCGAATTAATAACCGACTTTTTACTACTTTCTATTGATGATAAAGAAGAGGTACTACTATCAATTACAGGAAATTTTAGCCTCTCTGAATTATCGCATATAGGTTCAAATTCTTCTTCAGGAGGTTCCATGGCACATCTGGAACTACTTAAAAAATTAGAGGAGAAATAAAGAATCATTAAAAAAAATCAGCCTAACAGATTAACATCAGTCTGTTAGGCTATTTAAAAAACACAACAATGAAAAGATTATTACAAATGATAACCCTCGTGGTTATGCTTTCTGGAATGATTTTTACAAGCTGTACTTTCGCTGATAATCAAACTAGTAAGCCAATATTTGACAAATTAATTCGTAAGGAGAATGTAAGGACCTTTAAGATTCCTGCATTTGTTGTAAGATATGTACTATTTATTACTGAAGAGGACAGGTCTGTTTACAAGGCATTGAAAGGAACAACTTCTTTTAGGGTTGCAATAGTCGATAATGTAAACGATTCCAAGGGAATATTCGAAAGAGTAAACCATGAACTTAATGAAAATAATTACTTAAACCTTGCTGATATTCAGGATAAAGAATCGAAGATCACAATAAAACTAATTGAGGACAATGATATAATCCGAGAAATTGTATTTTTGATAAGCGATAAAGATTCATTCATCTGCTTCTCAATGAAAGGGAAGATTAGTGCAGAAAGTCTTTCGAGCATATTAGCTGAGTATTATGATAAAAAGAGCATCGAAAAAAGAGGTTAGTTTTCATTTAAGCTATGTTTTACTCTAAGGATGAACGAGCAAGAATTTAATAGCATTGTATTACCAGTAGGCCAGAGGCTTTTCATGCTTTGCTGTAAAATTCTAAATAATAGGGAGGATGCCAAAGATGCACTTCAGGATGTTTTCATTAAACTATGGACTGGTAGAGATGAATTGAAGAATTTAAAAAACATCAATGCATATGCAACAACAATCACAAGAAACCTATGCTTTGATAGACTTAGGACAAAAAAAACTTTTATTGACGAGAATCAAATAAAAGGTTTATCCAATGATCAACAACAGGAAGATAATGAACGTACTAAAGATAAAATATTTGCAATTAGTGAAGCATTAAATAAATTGAACGAGCAGCAAAAACAGGTATTTACCATGAGGGATATTGAGAATATGGAGTACAACGACATTGCAGATCGGTTGGGGATATCGCCTGAAAATGTGAGGGTTATATTATCAAGGGCACGTAATAGAGTTCGTGAAATTATAAAAGGATCAAGGGTTTTAATATAATGACAACTATGAAGTTAAATTGGGATAATATCAAAGAATATCTTGAAAAATATTACTCAGGAGAAACTTCCATTGATGAAGAAAATGCCCTTAAAATATTTTTCAAAAACAATGAAGTTCCATCAGATTTACAAGAAGATAAGGATTATTTTTGTTCATTGAGTGAGGATTATGAACCATTGAACAACCATGAGCTAAAGTCAATGCTCAATTTAGCGATAAAAACAGGGAGGCCTTTTAATGTCAAAAAATCTTATAGATTACAAAGAATTATTGGAACTATATCAATAGCTGCCACAATTTTACTAATTATGGGTATTGGATGGTTTATTACAAGTAAAACGAAGGAAAGTTTAATGGTTGATACCTATTCTGATCCTTACGAAGCCTATTATGAGACTCAGCGTTTACTCCTTAAAATATCAAGTAATATGAACAAAGCATACACTCATATGCAGCCAATTGCTAAACTTGAGATGCCATCAAAGGCACTGGAACCATTAAATGAGATATCGAAACAAATTGAAATCATCAATCGATTTGAAAGCCTAAGAATTACAAAGGAAATACCTCTAGTTAGGGATTTCCTATGGAGGGAAGAAATTGAAAATCAAGAAAATTAATAAAATTATAAAACTATAATTATGAGAAAGTTAATGCTATTCCTGTTAGTTTTTTTGTGGGCTGGTTTTGTACATGCACAAAACTCGCCAGTGGATAGATTATTCGACAAATATTCAGGTAAGGAGGGGTTTACTTCAGTCTATATCTCGAAATACATGTTTAGTCTATTCTCAGACATTAAAGCTGAAGATGATGAATTTGGCCAGGTAGTCAAGGGATTGAATGGGATTAAAATCCTAACAACCGACTCGCCCCAACAGGGGGTAAATTTTCATAAAGAGATCATGAAAGAACTACCAGTAAAGGATTACAAAGAGTTAATGGTAATAAAAGAAAAGGATCAGGACATTAAATTTCTTGTTAAAGAGGTAGGTGGCAAAATTACTGAACTCCTGATGATTATAGGAGGGGTTGATAATGCTCTTATTTGCATACAAGGTGAGAATATCAATCTCAAGAATATCTCAAACCTCTCAAAATCAATGAATATTGAAGGGCTTGAAAACCTTGAGAAGATTGAAGAAAAGGATAAATAGTATTTAGAAATCGATCGTTTTTTTAAGGTCCATTTTATCGACATAAGCATTAGAAAATCGATAAAACTGTTTAGATTTGTATTCAAAACAAATTTAATCAATGGACAACCTCTTTTTTGAATCAAACCTATACTTATACCTCATATTGCCCTTGTTAATACTAATAGCAAGGGTAATTGACGTTTCACTTGGAACAATGCGAATTATTTTTGTTTCCAAAGGAAACAGAATTGTAGCACCAATTCTTGGTTTTTTTGAGGTGTTTATTTGGATTATTGCCATAGGACAAATTATGGGCAACATCAATAATTTTGCTTGCTATTTTGGCTATGCTGCAGGATTTGCATTGGGTAATTACGTTGGATTACGCCTTGAAGACCATTTGGCATTGGGAAATCTCTTGATAAGAATAATTTCGCAAAAAGATGGCAATATTCTTATTAAAAATCTCAATGATAAAGGGTATGGAGCAACAATGGTTGAAGGCGAAGGAAGTCTAGGAAAGGTTCAACTAATATATTCTATCGTAAAAAGAGAAAACCTTCAAAAGGTGATTGAGATTATTAACGAGTTTAATCCAAAATCTTTTTATTCCATTGAGGATATTCGCAAGGTGAGTGCAGGAATTTTTCCAGCCAAATCACCTATTCATAAGCTTAACCCCTTTAAACGTTGGCGAAAAGGCAAGTAATTTTTTTTCCATAATATTCTGATGCCTGATCGGCAATGTATTTATATTATCAAATCGTTGAATATTAATTAATGACTTTAAATAATTGTAAGTATTAGCTGTAAATGAAAAATATAAAGAATTGTATTATTAGATTTTTTTCAATTGTTAGTATTGTTTCGTTAATTTTATCTTGTTCTGAAAAAGATAAAGAATTTGAATACAATCCCCTTTTTCTGGAGAGTTATCAAGAGGTATATAATTTATCCAAAGAGGATGTGGTTTCTCGGTTTATTGAAACGGGTTTGTTTCCAGCAGAATATACATGGTTTATTAAATATGGTATAAAAGCGTATAGAATTGAATATAATACTTTTTCACCTTTAGGAGAACATATTCTTGCTTCTGGAGCACTAATTATACCAGATAATGCCTACCATTTTCCTTTTCTGAGCATTCAGCATGGTACTATTACAAATGAAAACAGCGCTCCATCAAACTTTAGTTCAGAGTTCAACGATTTTGCCGACATATTTGCCTCAATGGGTTACATTATCATTATGCCTGATTACATAGGTTATGGAGCATCCAGCGATATGAAGCACCCGTACGAGCATCGTGCATCACTTGCAACGACATGCAGGGATATGATAAGAGCTGTATATGAGTATTTTGAAGTACAAAATGACAGCAGAAAAAACAGCAAACTTTTTCTTACTGGCTACTCTGAAGGAGGATTTGCCACCATGGCTACCTTTAAGCTGATGCAAGAGCAGCATTCAGATGAATTTAGCATAACTGCTGTTACAGCAGGCGCAGGCGCTTACAATAAAACTGCATTTGTAGAATGGATCGTAACTGCTAATGAACCTTTACCTTACATTAATTCTTATATATGGGTACTTGATGTTTACAACAGTATTTACTCAGAGCTACATCGGCCCTACAGCTTTTATTTTAACGAACCATGGGCTACGAACATAGCCAATAATGGGGTTTTTGGTGATATTGAGAGTAATCCAAGCATTCTGTTTAGGTCAGAGTTTATAGAAGGAATAATAAATGGAACCGATACCGATTTTATAATTGCCGTAACGGATAATAATTGTTTTAGTTGGATTCCCCAATCTCCACTTAAGCTTTATCATGGAAACAACGATCTATACGTTCCTTTTTTCAATTCCCAGTATGCATACGAGGAGATGATTGATCTTGGAGCAACGAATGTTGAGTTGGTTACAATTGAAAACGGAACGCACGAAACTGCTTTTATGGACTATTTAATGGGAACATTCTACTTTTTCAGAGTCTATTAGTCGTTCAATAGTTATATTAGCTCATGAAGATTGTTATCGATATAGATATTCCTTACATAAAGGGAGTATTTGAGCCCTTTTTTGGCGAAGTGCTATATAAAAGAGGGGTAGATATTAAACCTGTTGATGTAAAAGAAGCAGATGCACTCATAATTCGAACCAGAACAATCTGCAACAAAGAGTTGCTAGTGGATTCAAAATTGAAGGTTATTGCAACTGCTACTATTGGCACAGATCATATTGATATAGATTTGTGCAAATCAAAAGGCATAAAAGTATTTAGTTCACCTGGTTGCAATGCAGGTGGAGTATTACAATGGGTGCTTTCAGCATTGTTTGAATTATCAAACGATACTGAGCTAAATAAAAGAATATTAGGAGTAATTGGAGTTGGAAGAATTGGAAAACTGCTTGTAAATGCAGCAAAAGCATTAGGTTTATCTGTTTTACAATGTGATCCCCCTAGGGAAAGAATTGAAGGTGGAAAACACTTTGTTTCATTTAAAACATTGGCCCAAGAATGCGATATTCTCTCTTTTCACGTCCCGCTAACATATATCGGCAAAGATGCTACTTATAGAATGGGAAATGAGAATTTTTTTGGTTCTATAAAACCAAATGCATGGATTATCAATAGTGCAAGAGGGGGTGTTTTGGATGAGAAAGTAATGCTTAATTTTACTTCAAGAATAAATTTAAAAATAGCATTCGATGTGTGGGAAAATGAACCACATATATCAACATCAGTTTTAAAGAATGTTATTATTGGAACACCCCACATTGCAGGTTACAGCAAAGAGGGAAAATTTAGAGCAACTGTTATGGTTGTTAATGCAGTTAGCGATTTTTTTAGTATAAACTTAAAAAACTGGTATCCTACTCCAAACCCTCTTGAACAAAAGATTCACTTAGATATAAGTGATCTTATTGATAATAAAACAATTAACTATAAAAAACTATTTCAAAGGATTTATCCCATTCGTAACGATGACAAGGCATTGCGAGATAATCCAGGCCATTTTGAAGAGTTAAGGAATAATTACAACCAGCGTAACGAAAATTGTAGTTATGATTTTTCTTCAATAATAAATGAAACTCAAAAGAATGTTCTGGAAGAATTAGGATTTGGATCAATAACCAATAACCCATAAAACACGTTCTTCTTCAATGCACTTGTCAATTATGCTGAGCAGACCGCGATTTATTACGATAAGTCTACGCAAATAAAATTTCCAGCAATCTTCCCAAAGAGGATCAGCTTTAGTAAGGTCAATGAGAAGGTCGCGTCCAAGGAATATACCTGTAACATATTTCTTAAATGAATCAATATTATCTATCGATTTAAGTTTTTCATGGTTTTCGCTGAGTTCATTTCTTAACGGTATTATTTTTCGGCTATTATACATGGTTTGACCAATGAACTCGAAGAGGTGATTACTGCGTTCAAAACAACCTGCATATATATTGAATACATTACTGTTGAGGTACAACGATTCTGGATCGCACTTATTATAGTTTTCGCTATCCCCGGTAGTATTAAATTCAATAAAATTAATACATTCATCCTTGGCCATCAATCCAAGTTTCATAGGCAATTTTTTTAATCAAAGTTAATTATTCGAATTAAAAGTATTTATATCAAATAATTAATGTTAAAGTATATTATGTATTTGAAAATCTTAACCAATATAAAGGTAAATTATTTTAAAACAAATTGAAAGGGTCAATCATTGATTCTACAGGCGTTTCATCAGGACCAACGGAAGTTGATGGAATGATACTAAGCACAGGAATATCAGACTCGTTGATAATCCTATGGGCAAAACCCCCAATATAATAATCCCTGAACCTTCCCTCAGTATGAGTCATTACCATGATTAAATCGGCATTAATCTCGTTGGCATAATCCAAAATATGTTCATGATCATTCTTTTTTGTTCTCTTGAATAGTTTATTAGTGCAAGTAATGCCATTATTTTCCAAAGTTCTTTGAACTCTTTTAAGCCTATTATAAACTTTACTTTGGGGTAGTATAATTCCACTCGAATGAACTGTCACTACATGAATATGAGAACCAAAGAACTTGCCAAACGAAATGGCGCTGGCAACTTTTTCCTGGGTACTCTTATTTAGATTTAATGGCAATACAATGTTTTTATAGCCAATGCTATAACGCCCTTTTATGGAGATTACTGGACAAATCGATTCACTAATAACCTTAATAGCATTTGAACCCAAAAACTTTCGAAAACCCTGATTTGAGCCATTTTTGCCCATGATAATAAATCTAGCTTTTAATTCTTTGGCTTTATAGAGAATGCGCTCATGCACTTTGCCAACCTCTATTTCGTAACTAAAATTAATACCTGAATCTGCACATTCCTCCACAACTAACTTTTTAAGTCTGTCTTCAACTTCAAACTTGACTTTCTCAAGATTAGACGAGAAAAATCCGGAGAAAAAATCGGTTGATTCTATCACGTATAGTAGTACTATCTCTGCTTTAATAAACCGAGCTAAATCGTAGCATTGATGAAGAGCCGTTAGTGATTGCTCGTGGAAATCAATACATACAAGTATCCTGTTATTCTTTTTTGTGGTCATTGTTAAATGAAAATTGGTTTATGTAAAATTATTAAAAAAAAGATTATTCATTAAAATCAATAAACAGGTAATCTTTTTTAATAAAATATATCACTAATCATTAATAGATAAATTCAAAAGTAATGATTAACTTTATTAAATAAATTTTTAAAATCAATAAATCATGCTTATTGTTAAAACAATATATTTTTTTAGTTTTGCATATAATCTTTCCCTTGCTATAAAATAATAAGGTACTTTGCTATCATATTTTTGTAAATAGTTTACTTACAGTTAATAATAATATCTAACAATCTGGAGGAATAGTTATGCAGAACAAACTTCAGGAGCTCACTGAAAAGATTTACAAAGAGGGCTTATCGAAAGGCACCGAGGAAGCTGCCCAATTAGTAGCTAAAGCTAAAGAGGATGCCAGTAAAATAGTTGCCGATGCCAAGAAGCAAGCAGAGCAAATTGTTGCTCAAGCTCGTAAAGAAGGAGAAGATTTCAAGAAAAACGTTGAAACAGAAGTCGGTATATCTACAAAACAAGTAATAAGTGGTTTAAAGCAAAGTATTTCCAGATTGCTGGAAGCTGAAGTTGTGCAAACTCCATTGGTAAATGCTCTGAAAGATGTTGATTTTATAAAAAAGATTATTGAAACTGCCATTTCTCGTTGGGATCCTACTTCTCCAGAAAAAGTCACACTCTTTGTTCTTGTACCCGAGGGTACCGAAAATGAGTTGAAGGAGCACTTCACTGGTAAGGTTCTCGCCACATTAAATAATGAATTTGAAATAGTTGCTGATAAAATATTAAAGTATGGCTTTAAGATAGGTCCTAAAGACGGTAGCTACTTAATAAGCTTTACAGAGAAAGACTTTGAGAATCTTTTCAGAGAGTATATGCGCCCCCGAATAGTAGAAATGCTTTTTGGAGGAAAATAGCATGACTAGAGAATACTACTATCTAGTTGCCGGATTACCCGATTTATTTCTTGATCAGGAAAAGAAAGATTTTAATATCATTAAGCTCAAGGAAGAGATGCAAGAGCTTATGCACCCTGATGATTATTACCTTGTAGAACTAATTCATTTAGAATACGATAACTTTAATTTTTTAAATATTCTGTTTAAACGAAAGCAGGAGTTTAAACCATTGGGGAAGTTTTCTCAAGAAATATTTAACGAGATAGAAGAAAACCTTGAATTTTTACCATCCTATATACATAATTTCTACAATTTTTATAAAGGAAAAGGACAAGTTGATACTTCATACCAATCTGAATCAATTGAATTTTCAACCATTGATAGGGTTGAGAAGATTCTTGAAGTACGCTTTCAGGAGTTTTATTACGAATTCGTAACTAGCCATGAAAACCGATTTATTCAGGAATGGTATAGTTTCCTTCGTGATTTTAATAATATTTTAACAGCTATTACCTGCCGGAAACAGGGAATTGAAATTACCCCGCAAATGGTTGGTGGTGGTGATTTGGTCGAGACCCTTATACGTAGTCAAGCCCAAGATTTTGGTCTTAAGCGTGATATTGACTATCTGGAGGCACTTCTTCAAACTTCAGAAATTACAGATATCCTTGAACGTGAACGAAGGCTCGATATTTTAAAATGGGATAAAGCAGACGATATCACAACGTTCGATTATTTTAACGTAGAGCGAATACTTGCCTTCTTCGTTAAAGCCAGCATTGTATATCGATGGGTTAAACTTGATGCGAAAACTGGGGAAGAGTTATTTAATAGGTTCCTTAAAGAATTGAAAGAAACCTATGAAATGCCGAAAGAGTTTACAAAATAGTAAATGAAAATAAATATTCCTAATTTATAAGTACATGAAAACCAAAGGAAAAGTAACAGGAATTATTGCTAACCTGGTAACTGTTGAAGTAGACGGTCCCGTTGGTCAAAATGAGATTTGTTACATTGATCGGGGTGGAGTCCAGCTAATGGCTGAGGTCATTAAAGTAATTGGGAAGTATGCTTATGTTCAGGTATTTGAAAGCACAAGAGGCTTAAAGGTTAGCGATTCCGTTGAATTTGCTGGCCATATGCTAGAAGCTACTTTGGGTCCAGGTCTCCTTTCAAAGAATTACGATGGTCTATTACACGATTTAGCCAAGATGGATGGCATATTTCTTAAAGCTGGCGACTATACCGATGCTTTGGATTATGACGTTGACTGGGAGTTTACCCCTACTATTAATATAGGTGATAATGTAACTGGCGGTGATTGGATTGGTGAAGTTCCAGAAAATTGGGTAAAGCATAAAATTATGGTTCCCTTTAAGTTGAAAGGGAGTTATACAGTAAAATCAATCGTAGAGAAAGGTAACTATAAGGTAAACAATACAATAGCAGTTATTACAGACCCTGATGGAAACGATATAGAAATCAGTATGGAACAGAAATGGCCTGTTAAAATGGCAATTACTGCTTTTAAAGATAAACCACGTCCTTTTAAGATTATGGAGACTGGGGTAAGGTCAATTGATACATTTAACCCCATAGCAGAGGGTGGAACTGGTTTTATTCCAGGGCCTTTTGGTTGTGGAAAAACCGTACTTCAGCATGCCATTTCTAAGCAAGCAGAGGCTGATCTTATAGTAATAGCAGCCTGCGGTGAGCGAGCCAACGAGGTTGTAGAAATATTTGCTGAGTTTCCTCATCTTGACGATCCTCGTACAGGTCGAAAGCTTATGGAGCGTACTACTATTATTGCTAATACCTCGAATATGCCTGTAGCTGCAAGGGAAGCTTCTGTTTATACAGCCATGACTATAGCTGAATACTACCGTAGTATGGGACTCAAGGTGCTTCTTTTGGCCGACTCAACATCGCGCTGGGCACAGGCTCTTCGTGAAATGAGCAACAGGCTCGAAGAATTACCGGGACCCGATGCTTTTCCCATGGACCTTCCTGCAGTTATTGCAAACTTCTACTCTAGAGCCGGTCTGGTATTTCTCAATAATGGACAAACCGGTTCAGTTACATTTATTGGAACAGTATCTCCTGCTGGAGGAAACCTCAAAGAACCAGTAACTGAATCAACAAAAAAGGCTGCTCGTTGCTTTTACGCACTTTCACAGCAACGTGCTGATAGTAAGAGATATCCAGCTATCGACCCGATGGAATCGTATTCAAAATACTTAGAATACCCCGAAATTCAAGAATACCTTAATAAAAATATTGCAGAAACATGGGTTGATACTGTACTAAAAGCAAAAAACTTTGTGCAAAGAGGCAAGGAGGCTTACGAGCAGATAAATATTTTGGGTGACGATGGAGTCCCTTTGGATTATCACGATCGATTCTGGAAAGCTGAACTAATAGATTTCATAATCCTTCAGCAGGATGCATTTGATAGTATTGATTCAAGTTGTCCAATACATAGGCAAAAATACATGCTTGAAATGGTAATTGGAATCTGTGAAATGAGTTTTGTATTCGATAATTTCGAGGAATGCTCAGGGTTCTACAAAAAAACTATCAACATTCTACGACAAATGAACTATTCAGTATTTGAAAGCGATGAGTTTAACAAATACGAGGAAGAATTAAATACTATACTTAACGAAAGAAAGGCAGAATAATGGAAACAATAGCTTTTCAGAAAATTTATACTCAATTGGTTGGAATAACCAAAGCAACTTGTACTTTAAAGGCGCAAGGTGTGGCAAACGAAGAGCTGGCTATGGTGCATGGCAAGCTGGCCCAGGTTGTTAAAATATTTGGTGATATGGTTACCCTTCAAGTATTTGGAGGCACCGAGGGAATTCCAACCAATGCAGAGGTGGTCTTCTATGGCGAACCACCAAAACTAAAGGTAAGTGATGATCTCGCTGGTAGGTTCTTTAATGCTTTTGGTCAACCTCTTTTTGGTGGAACTGAAATTGAAGGTAAGTCAGTTGAAATTGGTGGTCCATCGGTAAACCCATTTAAACGTAAGCAACCTTCTGAGCTTATTGCAACAGGTATTGCAGGGATCGACCTGAATAACACCTTGGTTACTGGACAGAAAATACCATTTTTTGCCGACCCCGACCAGCCTTACAATCAGGTAATGGCTATGGTTGCGCTCCGCGCAAAAGCCGATAAAATTATACTTGGCGGAATGGGTCTTACAAACGACGACTTTCTTTTCTTTAAAAATGTTTTTGAAAATGCAGGTGCCCTTGATAGAATCATTTGTTTTGTAAACACTACAGAGCAACCTCCTGTTGAGCGTCTTTTAGTACCCGACATGGCACTTACCGCCGCAGAGTACTTTGCTACTGAAAAGAACGAAAAGGTTCTAGTTTTACTTACTGACATGACCCTATACGCTGATGCTTTAAGTATCGTATCAAATCGTATGGACCAAATACCATCGAAGGATTCAATGCCTGGTTCTCTGTATTCAGATCTTGCAAAGCTTTACGAAAAAGCAGTTCAATTTCCCGCAGGTGGATCAATAACTATTGTAGCGGTTACCACACTATCGGGAGGGGACATTACACATGCAATTCCTGATAATACCGGTTATATCACTGAGGGACAGCTATTCCTTCGTAAAGATACGGATACAAATAAAGTTATTGTTGACCCTTTCCGAAGCCTTTCACGCCTTAAGCAGTTGGTTATCGGTAAGAAAACACGCGAGGATCATCCACAGGTTATGAATGCAGCCGTTAGGCTTTACGCCGATGCTGCCAATGCTAAAACCAAGTTGGAAAATGGTTTCGATTTATCTGAATACGATGAACGTACCTTAAAATTTGCTCACGAGTATTCTATTAAACTCCTTGCCATTGATGTTAATATAGATGTTGATACTATGCTAAACCAAGCATGGGAATTGTTTGCCAAGTATTTTAGTAAAGCTGAGGTGGCAATAAGAAATGAACTGGTTGTAAAATACTGGCCTAAGGATCAGTAAAACTAAATATTGTTATGGCAATTAAATATCAGTTCAACAAAACTTCGCTAAACGAGCTAAACAAGCAGTTGAGAATTCGATTGCGTGCCCTTCCTACGCTTAAAAACAAGGAGTCAGCACTAAGGGCTGAGGTTAAGCGCGCAAAGGATAAGGTAAAGGAATTGGAGCAATTGCTTGAGGAAAAAATAAAGATTTACGATTACATGGTAAGCCTATGGGGTGAGTTTGAGCATGATTTTATTAAAGTAGAGGATGTTCAGCTTAATTTGATCAAGATAGCCGGAGTTAGAATTCCTGTTTTCGAAGAAGTTATCTTCTCAATTAAGGATTACAGTTTTTTTGAACGACCATTTTGGTATCCAGCTGGAGTTCAAATCATGAAAGATTTGGCAAGTGTGGGTATTGAAAGTGTTTTTTACAGTGAAAAGATGCGCTTATTAGACCATGCACGTAAGAAAACAACCCAAAAGGTAAATCTTTACGAGAAGGTTCAAATACCTGGTTACGAGAATGCCATTAGAAAGATTAAGCGCTTTATGGAAGACGAGGAAAATCTTGCTAAATCGGCTATGAAGATTGTGAAAACACGACAGCAGAATATGGAGGTAGAAGTATGATAGTTCCGATGATAAAATATGGGTTTCTAGTATATCATCGCGATTTTGATTCTTTCCTGAATAAATTGCAGGAACTCGGTGTTGTGGATATTATTAAGCAAACCCATACACCAACCGAAAATGAGCGCAATATGTTGAATCTTGTTAATCGCTATACTTCGGTTATAAATGGTTTACGTTCGCGATTGAATATTGAAAAACAAATTTTCGATGCTTCCGCTGAGGATATTCTTAAAGAGTACGAAAAATTAGTAGGTGAACTTGAACACCTTGAGGTTTCAATCCGTAAATCACAGAAAGACCTTGCAGATATTCGCCCATGGGGCGATTTTAACCCCGAAACCATTAAAAACATTACAGAAAGGGGTATAAATTTTCGTTTTCTTGTTGCTTCCGAAAAACTATTTTCTAACGATTGGGCTGTAGAAAATACTGTTGAAGTGATTAATAAGATTGGAGGGTTGGTCTATTTTGTTTGCCTTCAAAAAGATGAAGAGATTGAAATACCCTTCGATTTTCAAGAAATCAAATTACCATCATTCTCTTTACAACAGAAAGAGGATGAGATTGAAACTTTCCGACATAGGATTGTTTTCATTGAAAATCGATTTAATGAGATTGCTCAGTATTTACCAGCAATAGAAAAAGCAAAGGCTGAATTAATGAGCGGCCTTGAATTTATTTCTGTTCAATCAAGTGCAAGTAGAGAGGCTGAAGATACGCTCATGGTATTACAGGGGTGGATTCCCATCCCAAAAAATGATGAATTGGTTAACTTTCTTGACAAAGAAGGTATCACATATATTTCAGAAAAAGCACAATTTCACGAGGATGCTCCTATACTGCTCAAAAATAATAAGTTTGCCAAACTTTTTGAGCCAATAGGCAATCTTTTTACTAGCCCTATTTACAGCGAACTTGATTTAACTCCATTTTTTGCCCCATTCTTTATGATGTTTTTTGGCTTTTGTCTTGGCGATGCAGGTTACGGGTTAATATTAATTCTCTTAGCCACAGCCATAAAAATAAAAGGCAAAAAACAGATGCGCCCTCTTATGTCGTTAGTGCAATGGCTCGGACTTTCAACAGTTATTTTTGGAGTATTAACAGGGACCTTGTTTGGGGTAAATTTAGTTGAAGCCGAAATAGCTATTTTAGAAAAATTTAAAGGGTATTTCCTTGATAACGATAAACTATTTATGCTTGCCCTTGGAGTAGGAGGTTTACAAATACTTTTTGGAATGTTCGTAAAAGCAGCCAATCAGGTCAAAATGTGGGGTTGGATGTATGCAATTACCACTTTAAGTTGGATTCTACTACTTTTAGGCTCTGCTTTATTTTATGGCTTGTCTCAAATCGAAAATTTAAATGTCGAATTATTAGGTACAGCTCATTTAATTATAATTGGAATTGCAAGCATAGGGATTCTTTTCTTTAATTCTCCTGGAAAAAATCCTTTTGTAAATTTTGGACTTGGGCTGTGGAATGTATACAATATGGTTACAGGTTTATTTGGGGATGTGCTTTCATATATTCGACTTTTTGCTCTTGGTTTATCAAGTGCAATTTTAGGTAGCGTTTTCAATAGCCTTGCATTTGGACTTTCGCCAGATATTCCTATTGTTGGAGCCATTGTTACGATTATTATACTATTAATTGGTCATTCAATTAACTTGTTCATGTCTGCGCTAGGTTCATTGGTTCATCCAATGCGTTTAACTTTTGTTGAGTTCTATAAAAATGCAGGCTTTACAGGTGGAGGGAAAAACTATGAGCCGTTTAAAAAGCAAGAAGCAAGTTAAATTTCATAGCTGAATCTGAGAATAAAAAAATATATTACAATAACCTTAAAAAATGAATAATATGGAACCAATCGTTTTAGCTTACATTGGAGTCGGTTTAATGATCCTGCTAGCAGGAATAGGTAGCTCCTTTGGTGTTTCTTTTGGAGGAAATGCATCAATTGGTGCAATGAAAAAAGATCCTTCAGCATTTGGCAATTACATGGTATTAAGTGCATTACCAGGTACACAAGGCTTGTATGGCTTTGCTGGATATTTTATGGTTATGGGAAAAATAACCCCTGAAATGACCTGGGCTGCAGCAGCTGCTATTTTTGGAGCAGGATTAGCCATGGGTTTCGTTGGTCTTTTCTCTGGTATTCGACAAGGTCAGGTTTGTGCAAATGGTATTGCAGCAATAGGATCAGGACATAAAGTATTTGGAAATACACTTATTCTAGCAGTATTCCCTGAACTTTATGCTATTGTTGCCCTCGCCGCAGTATTCTTAATAGGAGGAACTATTGCGTAGATTTAGTAATTAAATCATGCTAAAACCCTGCTTCTCAAAAGCAGGGTTTTGTTTATCCTAAAATAGATTTTTGAGATAAACTATAAATATAAAAATATTTGTATATTTGATTAAAATAAAACCTTAGCAGCCATGACTCAAGATCTTATTAATATTTTTTTCCCATTGGTACTAGGTTTACCAATTGGAATAATTGTTATTAGATTAACCTTTAAAGGTTCAATTTTAACCTATATTACAAATTTATGGCTTACATCATTACTTGGGGTCATAACAACAACAAACCTAAAACATGTTTTTCCCGAAGTTTTCCCTTTTTATCTAAGTTTCCCAATTGGAGCAGCTATTGCTCTGATTTGTATGTATTTCGTTAATATCAGGATAAGGAAACCACTTAACGATATAATAGGTTCTATAGAACATTTATCTAATGGTAATCTGAATATCTCATTAAATGAAGAATTTTTAAACAAGGTTGATGAGATGGGCAAGCTTACAAAAGGGACAAAAAATCTAAGTCATAAGTTAAAAGAAGTGATTGAGGGGATATTAGTTGTTTCTGAAGAAATTGAGAATGCAGGAGAGCAGTTGTCTTCTAATTCACTTCAACTTTCTGAAGCTGTCAATGAACAAGCCTCTTCTCTTGAAGAGATTTCGGCAACCATGGAACAGATTGTATCAAGCATACAGCAGAATGCGGATAACTCTAAACAAACTGAGAGCATAGCCGTGAATACAAGTCAAAGTTTGGAAGAGGGAAATAAATCTACCAATATTGCACTTGATTCAATGAAGGAAATAGCTGAAAAAATATCAATAATTAACGATATTGCATTTCAAACTAACCTTCTTGCGCTTAATGCTGCTGTTGAAGCTGCGCGTGCAGGCGATCAAGGTAAAGGGTTTGCAGTTGTTGCAGCAGAGGTAAGAAGACTTGCTGAAAGAAGCAGTATGGCAGCAAATGAAATAATTGCCGTTTCTCAAAAAGGAGCAACAGTTTCGGAAAAAGCTCGAGAGTTAATGAACAAAAATCTTCCTGAAATGAAAAAAACATCTCAGCTAATTCAGGAAATAACCGCTGCTAGTTTAGAGCAAAAATCTGGATCAATACAGGTTAACGAGTCGGTTCAGCAACTAAACACCATTACTCAGCAAAATGCTTCGGCATCAGAAGAGCTAGCCTCCAATGCAGAAGAACTTTCTGCAAAATCAAAACATTTACTTGATTTAATATCCTTCTTTAAAATTTAATACGAGACAGTTTTCTTGTTTGATAAAAACACAACTGAACCCGTTGGAATTAATTATCCAGCGGATTCAGTTGTGATATTTGCATCGATTTTTTAAAATTGACAAATTAGTTTTTTAATAAAACCTTGACTTAATGATTTAAATATATTATATTACGAATAAAAACTCTAAAAATTGTTCGTTATGGACGACAAGTTAATTGTTATTGCAAATGAGAGTTACACAAGCGCACTGGTACTCCAGAGCTACTTGGAGTCCAAGGGCATAGAGTGCTATCTGAAAAATGTAAACCTTGTGCAGCCTAATGTTTCCGATAACGTTAAAGTTCAAATCAACGAGACGGATGCTGAAAAGGCCATAAAACTACTAGCCGCTTTAAATTATCCAGGAAAGAGAGAGCAGCAAGTGCGACGAATACTTGTACCCCTTGATTTCACTGAACATTCCAAAAATGCTGCATTCTTCGCATTAAAGATTGCACATGTTTACGGTGCTGAGCTAAAATTATTGCATGTTTTTAATTCGCCCATTGTAGATATGATTCCCTTCACAGATGCTGCTAGCATTCAAATAGATGTGGATATTAGTTTTCATATACTTCAAAAAAATGCAAAGGAACAGTTAATTAAGTTTCATTCTCAATTAAGAAATTATGCCGATGATAATGGAATGAAATCACTTAGAATTGGATATACACTTCGCGAGGGTTTTGCCAGTTATGGTATAATAGATACTTGTCGCAGATACAAACCTGGATTAGTGGTAATGGGTACTAAAAATGAAGGTTTTAGAAGTTCAGAATTGGTTGGAAGTGTAGCAACTGAAGTGGTCGAAGAAACTAAAATCCCTTTAGTTGTAATTCCAGAAAAAGCGATACTTAGGGATATTAGTGAGGTTAAAACCATTCTTTATGCTACTAGACTTGATGATAATGATTACTCTGCAATAAGAAAGCTAGCAATAATAGTATCAGCTTTTAGGGTAAATATTATTTGTGCCAATATTTCAGAAGAACCAGAAAACTCCATTATAAAGGCAAAAATGAATAGCCTTAAAGACTACACAAAAAAAGTAGTTAAAAAGGCTAATATTGATTTTGAATTTGTAAAAGGAAAAGATAGTGTTGAAACGTTCAAAGGCTTTATTTCAGGAAGAAACATCGATCTCTTTGCTGTAACCATGTACAAAAGAAATTTACTATCACGTATATTCAATCCATCTCTTACAAGAAAAATGCTTCTTGAAGCAGATGTTCCAATGTTAATTTTTCCAGGTTAAGTAGTAATTAAACTTAATAATTAATTTTAATCAAAAAAATTGATTAAAAACTTTGATTTTTAATTAATAATTACGACTTTTGCGCACTGTTTTTAAAAACCTTTTTTCACTGAATAATTCAAAGGAACAATGTCTAGAATTTGTCAAATTACAGGAAAACGGATGATGGTGGGAAATAACGTTTCCCATTCAAATAAGAAAACCAAAAGAAGATTTTATCCAAATTTGGTTAACAAAAAGTTTTTTCTCGAGGATGAAAATCGTTGGGTAACCCTTAAGGTTTCGGCTGCAGGAATCCGAACAATTAATAAGAATGGACTAAAAAAAGCCCTTAAAGAAGCTCAAGGCAAAGGTCTAATTAAAATCTATTAAAGATTATTGAAATGGCAAAGAAAGGTAACAGGGTTCAAGTTATATTAGAATGTACTGAACATAAAGAATCTGGTATGCCAGGTACATCTAGATATATTACCACAAAGAATAAGAAGAACAAGCCCGAAAGAATGGAGTTAAAGAAGTACAATCCTATTTTGCGAAAAGTTACATTACATCGCGAAATTAAATAAACTATACTATTATGGCCAAGAAAGTAGTAGCAACACTGCAAAGAGGCGCAGGAAGGGTAAACACCAAATGCATCAAGATGGTAAAATCAACAAAAACAGGTGCTTACGCGTTTAAAGAAGAAATGATTCCCAACCAAGCTGTCAAGGATTTTTTCCAAGAAAAATAGTAATACATTTTTTTATAAATGATATTTGCTGAGAAGCTTCCTTGTAAATAGGAAGCTTTTTTATTAATTTGCAAGGCTTTAAAAATGCATAAAATATGGGAATGCTCGGTATGTTTTCAAAAAAGGATAAAGAATCATTGGAAAGGGGCCTCGAGAAAACCAAGGAAAGCCTCTTTAAAAAATTATCTAGAGCTGTTGCTGGTAAATCAACCGTTGATGAAGATATTCTTGATAACCTTGAAGAAGTTCTAATTAGTTCAGATGTGGGAGTGGAAACTACTCTACGAATCATTGAACGTATTGAGAAACGAGTGGCTAAGAATAAGTATATGAATGTTAATGAGCTAAATATATTGCTTAAAGATGAAATAGTAGCATTGTTAGCTCAAAATGAAAATATCGATTCAGATGTAAATATCTCTACAAACGATAGCATGCCATATGTGATTATGGTAGTGGGGGTTAATGGTGTCGGTAAAACCACTACAATTGGAAAGTTAGCGTATATGTTTAAAGAGATGGGAAAATCCGTTTATCTAGGTGCTGCTGATACATTCCGTGCTGCTGCGGTTGACCAGTTAACCATTTGGGCCGATCGCGTTGGTGTTCCTATAGTAAAGCAAGCCATGGGTTCCGATCCTGCATCAGTTGCTTTTGATACTCTAAATTCAGCGGTAAAAAACAAATCTGATGTGGTTATTGTAGATACAGCGGGAAGACTGCATAATAAGCAAAACTTAATGAATGAACTTACAAAGATCAAGCGGGTAATGCAGAAGGTAATCCCTACAGCTCCTCATGAGGTGCTACTTATCCTTGATGGAAGCACCGGACAAAACGCATTTGAACAGGCAAAGCAGTTCACTAAAGCAACCGAAGTTACAACTCTTGCTCTTACCAAGTTAGATGGAACAGCAAAAGGTGGCGTTGTGCTTGGTATTTCAGATCAATTTAAAATTCCTGTTAAGTACATTGGAGTTGGCGAGAAAGTTACTGACCTTCAGATTTTTGATCGGTTTCAGTTCGTCGAGAGTTTATTCTCCTAATCATATTATTTCATTACTAAATAGCATGAGAAAATTGTTTTTGCTGTTTTTGTTAGCAATATTCTTCACTCAATCGCTTTTTAGTCAATTTGCTAACCCGTTTACACCCCCTGAATATTTCCCATCAAAAGCAGTTCTAATTGAGTGGAACTTCAATAGTAATATTTGGCCACTCTACTCCAAGTTAATCAATGAGTGCCAAGAAGTTGCGGAGGTAATCCTTGTAGTAAGGGATCAAGGGGAAGAGAATACCATGCGAAATCTTTTATATGCAGATGGTGTGCCTGATGAGAATATTACATTTGTTCATGTGCCCTGTGAAAGAATGTGGATCAGAGATCATGGTCCGCTCTCTGTTATATCTGATGAAGGAGTTGTTTTTATGGATTTTGACGATCTCGCTAATAGTGGTTTTGATGAGGATTTACCTACGAATTTGGCAAATATCTGGGGACTACAGAGTTATCAATTTCCTTGGATTCTTTGCGGTGGCAATTTTATGGTTGATGGCCACAGAACTCTATTTACAACAGACAGGTTATACACCAACAACCCATCAGTGCCAAGCGACACAATTAATAGCATTCTGAAGAACTACATGGGAATTGAAAGAATCGTAACCGTTTCGGCACAACATAGCGACTACTGGGGGCATATTGATATGCAGATGAAGTTGCTAAACGACACCATAATGGTTATATCGTCCGTTGAGCAAGGATCTGGACCTAACTATGATACATTAGAGTATAACTACAATAGAGTTGCTGAACTTACTGCTCCAAATGGAAAACCCTATCTTATTGCACGCTTACCCAGTGCCGATAATTGGAAAACCTATGCAAACTCATTAATCATCAACCATAAAGTAATCATTCCTGTTTATGATCATCCCAACGATGAAATTGCAATGAGCATTTATCGAAATTTGCTTCCAAATCACACTGTTGTTGGAATAAACTGTAATTCCATAATCCATTGGGAGGGGGCAGTTCACTGTATAACCATGCAGCTATTCGATGAGGATTACTTTTTTCAACCCACAATGTTTGAAGTTACCTTTAGCGTTGACAATGGGGATGGTGACGGCTCAGTATCGGCTGTTGCTAATGGAATAGCCATCATCTCAGGTGACTTAGTGGAAGAAGGGACAGAGGTAGTATTTACTGCCCATCCCAGCATTGATAGTGAAGTTTACGATTGGTACCTGAATGATGTCTCGCAATCCCTTAAGGATTTAACTTTTCTAATCGCCAGTATTCATCATGATGTGGATGTTAAGGTTGAGTTTTCCAAAATATCAAACGATTTATTACAGCCAAATGAACCATTAAAATTATATCCCAATCCGTTCAACCAGTTCATAAAAGTTAGCAACACCCACGGAATTGATAAAATAGAGGTCTTTGATTTAATGGGCAACAAAATATCCGTTAAAAAATGTGAAGGTTCTAATTCAGTCATATTAAATACAGGCAGCTTATTGAATGGTGCCTATATTATAACTGTTGTTACAATTAGCGGAGAGAGGCATATAAAAAGAGCTGTTAAGAATTCATATACTTTTATTATTTCAACACATGATTAATTGTTTGATATTGTGTGTATTAAAGTTTATACCCGTAAAATTCAAAATCAATATTCTGCATTATATCTCAACCCCTGATCCCAATGAAACAGAAGATCAACATGGTAACCCTTGGGTGTTCAAAGAACGTTGTGGATTCGGAGTACCTTATGAAACAACTGGATATTAATGGATGGGAGGTGCTTATCGATTCTAACGATCCAACTGCCGACGTTGTGATAATCAACACCTGTGGATTTATTGCCGACGCCAAGGAGGAATCCATTGATACCATCCTACGATTCGTTGAGGCAAAGCGTAAGGGCTTGATATCGAAGGTTTTCGTAATGGGTTGCCTATCTCAGCGATATAAGGCGGAACTACAGCTGGAAATACCTGATGTTGATGGGTATTTTGGTGTCGATCAGCTTGCCGATATCCTCCAATCATTGAATACTTCGTATTCATCGGCATTCGCCAACAGACGGTTGATTTCCACTCCAAAGCACTATGCCTACCTAAAGATATCCGAGGGTTGCTCGTGGGGTTGCTCGTTCTGCGCAATTCCCCTTATTCGAGGAAAGCATATTTCGAAACCAATTCCTGAATTGCTCGATGAAGCGCAATGGCTTGCAAAGGAGGGTGTTAAGGAGTTAATCCTTATTGCACAGGATTCAACCTTTTACGGGAAGGATATTTACGGTGAGAGAAAATTGCCTGAATTGGTAGGGAAACTATCAGCAATTGATGGAATAAATTGGATAAGAATACATTATGCCTATCCGTCTGGATTTCCCCTTGATCTTTTGAAAGTGATGGGAGAGAATCCAAAGGTCTGCAAGTACCTTGATATCCCCTTTCAACATATAAGCGACAGGATGCTAAAAGCCATGCGCAGGGGAATTAGCAAGAAGCAAACGGTTGAGTTGATCGAGATGATCAGAAGGGAAATACCGGAAATTGCCATCAGAACAACGCTTTTGGTTGGTCATCCTGGAGAAACCGAACAAGATTTTAATGAGCTTATGGACTTTGTGAGGACCTATAGATTCGATAGGCTTGGGGTTTTTACCTATTCCCACGAGGAGGGTACCCATTCAGCAACCTTAATCGATGATGTACCTGACGATATTAAGCAGCGTAGGGCAGAGTTGGTCATGGAGTTACAGCAAGAAATATCCCTCGAAAACAACCAGAACCGAATAGGAAAAGTTTTGGAAGTAATAATCGATAGGGAAGAAGGTGGCTATTTAATTGGACGAACAGAGTTCGATTCACCTGAAGTTGATCAGGAAGTATTTATGTCCAAACCACATGGAAACAAAATTTTCCCTGCCGATATTGTAAAGTGCCAGATTAAATCGGCTGAGGATTATGATCTTATGGGCGATATCATTCAGTAAATCTTAATTAAACCTGAAAAAATGAATCGCAGCTCCTTCATAGTAAAAAAGTTGGAAGCCAAAACCAAAAGGGCAATCTACGATTATAGTCTTATAGATCAGGGCGATGGCGTTTTGGTTGGCCTTTCAGGAGGGAAGGATAGCTATGCGTTATTAGATTTGCTAGTCAACCTTAACCGCTCGATGCCTGAGAAGTTTAGGATCGAGGCTTGCCATGTTGTGGCATCAGATATGCCCTACAAGGCAGACATTGACTTTATGAAGCAATACTGCAGTGAGAATAGTATTCCACTTTATTTCGAGAGCATTACGATTGATTATCGCCCTGAGAGGCGACAGCCCGCCTGTTTCATTTGTAGCTGGAAGCGCAGAAAAGCACTCTTTAAATTGGCACGACAGAGAGAGTGTAGCAAAATAGCCTTAGGTCATCACCTGAATGATGCCGTTGAAACCCTTTTGATGAATATTGTTCATCACTCTTCAATTAGTTCCATGCCCCCAATCCTTAGCATGTTTGATGGTGAATTATTTGTGATTCGTCCTCTTATCTTGGCACACGATACGGAGTTGAAGAAATACTGTGATCATCTTGGTTTTCCCTCAGAGCGAAGCCTTTGTCCGTACGACGATAAAACTTCCCGAGAATCAGTACGTCAGATGATTGATCAACTCAGCAAGCTGAATAGGAGCGCGTTGGAAAATATTTTCCGATCCATGGGTAATATTTGCACCGATTATATTGTAAGTAATCCTACCAATAAAAAACCTCCCAAATAATAAGCTTTGGGAGGTTTTATATTGAATCAGAAAAGTTATCTTATCCCTCTATCTGCTTGATAGTGAAGTTTAGTGAATCCTGAAGCATTTCATCGGGAGGATTGGCAATGTAGCCTTCCTTACAGAGTGAATGGGTGAGTGAACGTGAATACTCAATATCCTTCTTGGCAATCTGATAGGCTTCATCCCAGGTAACTTCGCGGCGAGCTACACCATCCTTAATGGCTTGCATTGCCACATCGGCAGCCTCCACAGGAAACACATCGGCTTCGTCCATGGTGGGAGCAATATTCTCTGGATTGATACCACGTTTTTCGGCGTAATTAGCTAATGAATGTGCAGCTGCAATCGCCATATTATCGGTAATCTTCTGTGCACGAACGATTAATGCACCTTTTAGAATACCCGGGAATCCAAGTGAGTTATTAACCTGATTAGGAAAATCGCCCCGACCAGTGGCAACTATAAAGGCTCCTGCTTCTTTAGCGGCGTATGGGTAAATTTCGGGTACTGGATTAGCACATGCAAAAACAATTGATTTTTGAGCCATTGCACTTACCCATTCCTTTTTAATTGTATCAGGGCCTGGGGTTGAGAGAGTTATCAGCACATCGGCACCCTTCATGGCTTCTTCCATGGTTTGAATTTCATTGGGGTTTGTTTTTTCACAAAGTTCCCATTTTCTGTAGAAACGCTGATCAGCTTTGATGTCTAATCTATTTTTGTGAAGGGTTCCTTTTGTATCGAACATAATCATTTTTTTGGGATCTCCACCATCGGCAATAATTAGACGAGCAATGGTTGTGTTGGATGCTCCAGCACCAAAAAATACCATTTTAGCATCTCCAATTTTTTTCCCAACAAGTTTAAGGGCATTAATGAGTCCTGCAAGAGTAACGCAAGCTGTTCCTTGTGCATCGTCGTGCCATACAGGGATATCGCATTCCTCGCGGAGAACATCAAGAACTTTGTAACAGTTGGGCTGCGAAATATCCTCAAGGTTAATAGCACCAAAGCTATGCTGGCACATTTTAACGAACTCGATGATTTTATCGGGATCATTTTTCCCATCCTTTCCCTTGCTATCAACGCATAGGGCAACACCATCAACACCACCTAAGTATTTCATAAGAAACGCCTTACCTTCCATTACGCCAAGTCCTCCTGGAGGCGTACAATCGCCATCGCCAAGAACACGGGTTGAGTCACTTACAACGGCAACCAGATTGCCGCGGTTGGTGAGCTCGAAGGAGGTATCGTTGTTTTCGCGAATTGTAGTGGATACCTTCGATACACCGGGTGTGTACCAAACGTTAAACCAGTTAAATCCAGGAACGGGAACTTTAGGAACTACCTGGATTTTTCCGCTATAATGCTTATGCGATAACTCTGCCAGACGCTTTAAAAAAATAGTTTTACCCTTAGCCTTCTGCTCTTCATTCCAATTATCAGGGAAAATTTTCCCTAAATTCTCTAGTTTTACGCTGATTTTCTCCATAGTTGTATTTTTATTTTTTAAAAAAAATAGTATTTAATTTGAGTAACAAGTTACAATAAAAACAAGTTGCTTCAAACGTATGAAATAATTAAGACAGTTTTGTTAGTTTATTATTATAATAAGGTAATATAATTAAAGTGCTTATTATTGGAAATATAATCATTTTAATTGAATCGTTTTTTATGGTAAAAAACATATTTTATTATCAAAAAATGCAATCCATATAAGATTAAACAATTTGTTTTTTATGATTGTCCGTTATGTTTCCTTAAGTCTCTGTGTCATTGCGAAAGCCTCGTACTTTGAGAATTGAAGCAACTTAGCGAAGCGATTTCACCGAAGGTAATCTCTATTAAATTGAAAAACAAAAGATTGCTTCATTGCAAAAAAATGCTCTTCGTAATGACTTCACACATATCATTGAGTCTTCTGGTTTGTTTACGGATAATCATTTTTTTTATGAAGATTATCTGCAACAAAAAAACTGTTTCTTATTTTGTAAACCCTTAATATTTAGTTTTTACAACTTTATGAAATAATACATTCTATTAGTCAATAATATATGTAATTATTTAAAAAAAAATAGTTAGGTTTGAAGTTGTTAAATTATAAATAACAAAAAATGAGTGTACTAGTTAATATAAAATCTCGTATTTTAGTTCAAGGTTTTACAGGTAGTGAGGGCACATTTCATGCTACCCAAATGCTGGAATATGGTACAAATGTAGTTGGTGGAATTACACCTGGTAAAGGAGGACAGAAGCATTTGCAGTTACCAGTTTTTGACACTGTTTCACAAGCTGCCTCTGAAACTGGAGCAGATGTTTCGGTAATTTTTGTACCTCCTGCATATGCTGCCGATGCCATTTTAGAAGCAATAGATGCCAGAATTAAAGTTATTGTTTGTATTACCGAAGGAATTCCAATTGCTGATATGGTTAGAGTTAAGCATTATCTTGAAAGCAATACAAATGTTAGGTTAATTGGTCCCAATTGCCCTGGAATAATAACTCCCGAAGAGGCTAAGGTTGGCATTATGCCAGGTTTTATCCATAAGAAAGGTTGTGTTGGAGTTGTTTCAAGATCTGGCACTCTTACTTATGAAGCTGTTGATCAACTTACCAAATGTGGTCTGGGGCAAAGTACATGTATTGGAATTGGTGGAGATCCAATAGTTGGTACAACCATACTGGATGCAATTAAACTTTTCAATTCAGATTCTGAAACAAGAGGTATTGTAATGATAGGCGAAATTGGGGGAGGAATGGAAACTGAAGCTGCACGATGGATAAAAGATAATGTTAAAAAACCTGTGGTTGGTTTTATCGCTGGTAAAACAGCCCCAAAAGGAAGAAGAATGGGTCATGCAGGTGCTATAATTGGTGGAACTGAAGATACCGCATCGGCTAAAATGGGAATAATGCGGCAATGCGGTATCCATGTTGTGGATTCACCAGCTGACATAGGTTTATCAATGTTAAATGCCCTGAAATAGAAATTAATATAAATTCTAACTTATTGATTTGAATAATAAAATTCTATATAAAATTATTATTCTCTTTAGTTTTTTGGCTAGTTTAACCTCCTATGCCCAAAGAGAAGCCATAGAATTTGATAGAATATCTGTTGAAGATGGGTTATCGCAAGGCACTGTATACTCTATTTTACAAGATCACAAAGGGTTTATGTGGTTTGGCACAGAGGACGGGTTAAACCGTTTCGATGGATATAGCTTTAAGGTATTTAAATTTAATCCTTACCAGAAAGGTAGTTTATCAAACAATAGAGTAATATCTTTAATTGAGGATAAAGAAAACAATATTTGGATAGGTACAATAGGAGGAGGTTTGGTTAAATATGATCATCAAACTGAAACTTTTAATACTTATAAGCATAATCCTGATGATTCTCAAAGTTTAAGTCTAAATAGAGTAATGGCTTTGAGCGAAGATCCTTCTGGAAAAATTTGGGTAGGAACTGCTGAAGAAGGGTTAAATCTATTCGACCCAAAAACTGAAAAGTTTAAGGTTTACAAAAACTTCCCAGAAAATCCCAATACAATACCTGATAACATAATTAGGTCCTTATATATTGATTCAAATCAGACACTTTATGTTGGTACAAACAAAGGTTTTTGTTATTATAATTCAAATGATGACAACTTCATTACCATCAAAGTATACGATAAAAATGGAAAGCATTATCCTGTCGGAGTAGTTCGACGTTTTTTGGAAGATAGTGATGGTGATTTGTGGATTGCCACTGATGATGATGGATTAATTAAATACGATAGGGAAAAAAGAGCTTTTGATATTTTTATTCATGATGAGAATGAAAAGGGTTTAGCTAGTAATACAATTCATGATTTATATCAGGACGATGAGGGTTCAATATGGATTGCTAGTTATGCTGGTCTTCAAAAGTTTAATCCCAAAACGAAACAATTTAAAACTTACATAAATAATATTACCAACCCAAGAAGTATAAGCAGCAACTTAATTCGTACAATTTATGAAGATAGAACAGGAATTGTTTGGATTGGAACATATAACCATGGAATTAACAAGTTTGATAGAAAGCATAGAAAGTTTACCAATTATCATAATCAACCTGGAGACCCATTAAGTTTACCATCTTCAATAATTAGATCAATTTTTGAGGATAGTCAAGGAAAAATATGGATTGGAACATTTGGTGAGGGACTTGTTATGTTCGATATTGAAAGCGAAGGTTTCACCCATTTTACAAATAATGCTTTGGATAAAAACTCCTTGGTAAATAATTACGTCACATCTATTGTTCAAGATTTTGATAATAATATTTGGATTTCAACCTATAATGGATTATCCAAATATAACCCATCAAAGAAATCATTCAAAACTTTTATTCACAACCCTGATGATATTAACTCCCTGCCAGATAATAAGATGCGATATCTTTATATCGATAAAAACAATACCTTATGGATTGCAACCTTAGCCAATGGTTTGTGCATGTATGATCAAGAAAAAAACGTTTTTATAAAATATACTTCAAACCCAGAAAACCCTAAAGCGACTCTATCACAGGATAGATTAATGACAATGTATGAAGATAATTATAATAATTTTTGGGTTGGTACAAGCGGAGAGGGGCTTAATCTTTTTGATAGAAGAACAGGTACAGTACGCCAATTCAAAAATGACATCAATGACTCAACATCTATAAGTTCAAACAGAATATATTGTTTATACCACGATAATTATAATCGTTTATGGATCGGAACCGATGAAGGCTTAAATCTATTTAATTACGATAATGAAACTTTTACAGCCTATAGGTCATATGATGGTTTGCCAAACGATGTTATTTATGGCATCCTTGAGGATAACAATGGTGAGTTATGGGTTAGCACAAATAATGGTATTTCGCACTTCAATCCAAATGATAATGATAAAATACAGTTCAATAATTACTACAAGTCTGATGGTTTACAGAACAACGAATTTTCCGAAGGGGCGTATTTAAAAACAAAATCTGGTTTGCTCTTTTTTGGTGGTATTAGCAATTTTAATGTAATTGACCCTAACAATATCAAAGACAATCCTTTTCCCCCTGAAGTTTACATAACTGAATTAAGAATTATAAATAAGAATGCAAAATTTGATGAGCAAAAGGAAGATATTATAAATCTCCTCAATAAGGATTTTATTGAATTAGATCATAATAGAAATAATCTATCTTTTTATTTCACAGCACTACATTACAGTTATTCAAAAAGAAATAAGTATAAATATAGACTGGAGGGTTTTGAGTCTTCTTGGGTTGAGCCCATAGAAAATCAGCGATTTGCAACCTACACAAATTTAAAACCGGGTAAATATAAATTCATGGTAATTGCTTCTAATCCTGATGGCGTATGGAATGAAAAGGGAGATGAGTTTATTGTTAACATTAATAACCCCTTTTGGAAAACTTGGTGGTTTTTAGTTTTTACATTCATTCTTACTGTAGGATTAATAATTGGTACAATCTTTTTGAGGGAAGCTAATTTGAAAAAAAATAAGAGAGAGCTAGAAGAAATGGTATCAATTAGAACTGCTGAAATACAACAACAAGCAGAAAGGCTGAGACATGCTAATGAAGAGATAATTGCCACATCAGATGTGCTATCGGAGCAGAACAAGCAGTTGCAAGAAAAAAACGAAGAAATTTCTTCTCAACATAATGAACTTGAAAATCAACGAAATGCGTTAGCTAATTTGGCATGGGAACTTCAGGAGAAAAATGAAGAAATTGAGAAACAAAAAGATCTGTTGGCATCTCAAACAAAAGAAATTACTGACTCAATAATGTATGCAAAACGTATACAGCAAGCAGTACTGCCAATGCAGGAACAGATTAGAGATTTGTTTTCTGAGTTCTTCATATTTAATAGACCTAAAAGTATTGTTAGTGGCGATTTTTACTGGGCTACCCGAGTTGGAAACAATAGAATAGTTGCATCCGTGGACTGTACGGGACATGGGGTGCCTGGAGGTTTTATGAGCATGTTAGGCGTATTAATGCTTAATGAAGTCATTACTCAAAGAGGAATACTTGATCCAGAAAAAGCCCTTAATCATTTAAGACAAAACATAATTTCTGTGCTCCACCAAACTGGCGAATATACTGATACGGGAGATGGAATGGACCTATCTTTATGTATAATCAATGATGAGGAAAAAACCCTTAACTATTCAGGGGCAAATAGCTGCATACTTATCTTACAGAAAAATGATGAAGGAGAACAAGAAGTGATTGAAATATACTCAGACAGAATGCCAATATCTTACCATTTAGTTATGAAATCATTTACTAATCAATTAATTAAATTGAAAAAAGGCTCATTGCTTTATTTGTTTTCCGATGGAATAATTGATCAATTTGGGGGTGAGCAAGGAAAAAAATTTCAACTATCAAGGTTTAAGAATTTTATTATTGAAAATAAAAACCTACCGCTAGAGACACAAGGTATTGCGCTGGAACAACAATTTGATAAATGGAAGGGGGATACCTATCAGGTTGACGATGTCTTAGTTTTGGGCATTAAAGTGTAAGTCCAATTTTACTCTTTTTTTAATGCATCCCACATTATCTCAATGGGATGTAAACTAGTTACCCCTGTTCCATCTTTAATCTGATTTCTACAACTCGTTCCGGGTGCTACTACAATTACGTCATTTGCTGATTTCCTTATTTCAGGAAAAAGAACAAGTTCGCCAATTTTCATAGAGAGTTCAAAATGCTCCTTCTCATACCCAAATGCCCCTGCCATTCCACAGCATCCGCTGGGTATTTCAATTACACTATATTGCTCAGGAAATGAGAGCATGGCAATTGTCGATTTAGTTGATGCAACTGCTTTTTGCTGACAGTGTCCATGTAACTTTATTGATCTTTTTTCACTAGTAAACTGATCACTACTAATATTTCCAGCATCCACCTCACGCATAAAAAACTCCTCAAAAAGCAGACAATATTTTGCCAAGTTTATAGCTTTATCCTTTTTCTCTTCCAAAACTAAAACAGGGTATTCATCGCGAAAACTAAGTATTGCAGATGGTTCAATACCAATGAGAGGAGTTTTAGCTGAAATTATTTCACTAAGGATGTCAATATTTTTGTTGGCGATTCTCCTTGCAGTATTTAGCAAACCCTTAGAAAGGTATGTCCTACCACTTTCGAAAATATCTGGAATTAGCACCTGATACCCCAGCTTGTTGAGCATCTTTATGGCTTTAACACCTATATGCGAATCATTGTAATTGGTAAATTCATCTGCTAATAAATAAACCTTCTTTTCATTTTTGGTATTTACAGAATTCCTCTTATACCATTTTTTAAGAGTAATCTTGTTTATCAGGGGCAATTGACGTTGAGGAGCAAATCCGATTGATTTTGCTAGGATTGATTTGGTTAGAGGGTTTGTGAGCAAAAAGTTTGTTAAGGTCGGAAAAAGGCTGCCAAAGGCATTTAAGCGGGTTATACTGGCAACCATTCTGCTTCGAAGAGGAATTCCATTATTCTTGTACCAATGGTATAGGAATTCAGCTTTCAGCTTTGCCATATCAACGCTCGATGGACATTCGTTTTTACAGCCCTTGCACGAAAGGCAGAGGTCTAAAATATCATATATTTCCTTATGATTAAACGGATTAGGCTTTTCACTATTGGTCAGGAATTCTCTTAGGATATTGGCTCTGGCTCGGGTTGTACTCCATTCATTTCGAGTGGCCATATAGCTAGGGCACATTGTTCCTCCAGCTAATTCAGTCTTTCGGCAATCGCCAGATCCATTGCACTTTTCGATTGCTCTAAGAATTCCACCTTCCTTGCTGAAATTATAAATGGTTTGTAAATTTCTTGCTTGTATACCAATTTTATACCTTAATGAGATATTCAATTTTGGGGAGTCAATAATTTTACCTGGATTGAAGATTCTTTTTGAATCCCAAATATTCTTTACCTCTCTCATAATTTGGTAAACTTTTTCACCCACCATGATAGGTATAAGTTCGCTGCGCAACCTACCATCACCATGTTCTCCGCTCAACGAGCCACGGTATTTCTTAACTAAATGGGCTACTTCTAAGGCAATTATTCTAAACAATTCAACATCTTTGGCATCTTTTAGGTTGAGCACAGGGCGCAAGTGTAATTCACCGCTACCAATATGTGCATGGTATACACAATCGAGATTATGACTACTTATTATCCTAGAGAATTCATCCATATAATCAGGAAGTTTTTCAACGGGTACAGCCGTATCCTCTACCAGCGATACAGGTTTAGCATCGCCTACAATATTTGAAAGAACTCCTAACCCAGCTTTTCTTAAAGCCCAAACTCTAGCAATATCATTATCGCGAATAACAGGGAAATGATAACCATACCCTTGTGTTCGCATATCACTTTCCATCTCTTGAGCAAGAGCATTTATTTCATCTTGAGTATTTCTAGCGAATTCAACGATAAGTATAGCACCCGGATCGCCCTGAACAAAAAACCTATTCTTTTGCTGTTCAATATTACCCTTTGTACATTCAAGTATGAGGTTATCCATCAATTCAACGGCACCCGGTTTATACTTTAATGCAATAAGATTTGCATTAAAAGCATCTTCCCTTTTATTAAGATGAACACAAACTAAGGCTTTTTCGGAGGGAGGGAGAGGAACTAAATTTAATTTAATCTCTGTAATAAAGCCTAAAGTTCCTTCAGATCCTGCTATTAAATTACAAAAATTGAAATGCTTATTGTTATTACCAAATATCTTATTATCAAGCAGTAAGTCTAATGCATAGCCCGTATTTCTTCTCTTAATATTTGGGTCGGGAAACTGGTTAATTATCTCTTGCTGATTTTCCAAATCTGATAGAATCTCGTATATATTACGGTATATAATACCCTCACGATTTTCCAGCTTTAGTTTTGAGTGAAACTCATCTTCCGACAGAGGACCAAATTCGTATTCATTACCATCATCCAGAATCATTTTAACAGATATGGTATGATTACGGGTGCTACCGTAAATTAATGAATGAGAACCACAGGAGTTGTTACTAACCATACCTGCAATCATGCAGCGGTTTGAAGTTGATGTTTCGGGTCCAAAAAAAAGTTCATGTGGTTTAAGAAAAAGATTTAACTCATCAAGTATTACTCCGGGTTCTACTCTTACCCATTTTTCTTTCGTATTAATTTCTATTATCCTGTTCCAATATTTTGATACATCAACAATAATCCCCTTTCCCACCACCTGTCCAGCAAGAGAAGTTCCTGCTGCTCGTGGTATTAGGGGTACAGAATTTTTAGTGGCGAAGTTGACCAGCTTCACTAAATCTGATCTACATTTTGGTAATGCAACAGCATAAGGAATTTCACGAAATGCTGATGCATCTGTAGCATATTGCAAGCGTGACGATATGTCCCAGAATAATTCTCCTTCAAGAGAATCAGAGAGTCGCACAAAGGCTTTCTCGTTTATAACAAACTGCATAATTTTTAACTTATAAAGTCCTAAAATTATTAAAAGAAAACCATAATGAATAGAATAATTGATCCATGTTTAAATTTTAGGGACGATTAACACATTTATGTTTGAGCTATTTTTTAACACAATTGACATTCCTGTTTTGCTTTAGCAGAGGTGACAACTTCTATAAAATACTTAAATTCCTTTTAAATTATCATGTTTTAGCCATTTGCTCAAAACGCTGATCTTCTAAAAATCTTTTTCTATTTTTGCAAGGCAAACCAAATTAACAAATTCGTTATGAAATTACTTGAAGGAAAAACCGCCATTGTTACTGGAGCCGCCAGAGGAATCGGTAAGGCAATTGCACTGAGATTAGCTTCTGAAGGTTGCAATATTGCTTTTACTGACCTTGCAATCAACGAATCCTTTCAGAATACTGAAAAAGAAATAGCTACACTTGGTGTAAAGGTGAAAGGATATGCATCAAATGCTGCTAATTTCGAGGAGACTCAAAATGTAGTAATTGAAATTGCCAAGGAATTTGGTCGAATTGATGTGCTAGTTAACAATGCGGGTATAACCAAGGATGGTGCTTTAAAACGAATGAGCGAGGACCAATGGGATGCTGTCATCGCTGTGAATCTCAAATCGGTATTTAACTTCACAAAAGCTGTTCAGCCTGTAATGTGGAAGCAGGGTTGTGGAAGTATAATCAATATGAGTTCGGTTGTTGGAGTTTCGGGCAATGCCAACCAAATCAACTACTCCTCATCAAAGGCAGGAATAATTGGTTTTACAAAATCTGCTGCCAAAGAGTTTGGTATCCGTAATATTCGTTGTAATGCCATAGCACCCGGTTTTATAATAACTGAGATGACAGGTGTTTTACCAGAAGAGGTGAAAAAAGCCTGGGAAGCACAGATCCCTATGAAAAGGGGAGGTACCCCTGAGGAAGTCGCAGATTTAACTGTATTTCTTGCCTCGGATATGTCAAGCTACATTAGCGGTCAGGTTATTAGCATCTGTGGTGCAATGAATACTTAATGGTTGACTGCTACTTACTGATCTAATCGTACAAATAGGTGATTTAGCATTCTTATCAACTCTTTGACTTCTATAGGATTGAGTCCTTGAGTTGACTTTTCCAAAATTTTGGCCTCAATTTGGCTTAGTTTATCCTTTAGTTCCTTTGAGTATTTTGATAGAATTATAAAGTAAGATCGTTTATCTGTTTCTGAGGGTATCCTTCTAACCAAGTCGTTACGTTCCATACCATCAAGTATTCTGGATAAACTTGCGTTATCTTTATCTGTTCTTTTAGCAAGTTGTCCAATGCTAATATTATCCTCTTCCCAAAGCCATTCTAATACAATAAAATAGTCGGGGGTAATGTTGCTAAAACCATTACTGGCAAGGGTTTGACTGAACTCAGTACGATACTTTGATGATACTTTTGTAATTAAATGAGTAAAGGATTTCATCTTTTTTTGTAAATTTTTCAGTTTAAACCTAAAACTAATCTTGATAGTTTATTAAATCTTTAGCCTCAATCAATACTTTACTAATATCATTTTTAGAAAGTCCCATACCTTCCAACAAATCAGGTTGACTACAAAGTTGTCTACATAGTACAACACCTTCTTCTAGTAGTTTATTTTTCTGAAGGCTTTTGAGTGAAGTTAAGGCTGTGATAGGAAAAATTCCGTTTTTTTCAACCATATCTTTTAAGCTGTGATCTTTTGGATAATCCCAGCTAACCAAGTGCAATCCAGCGCATTTTCCGTAATCAATGGCATCGGATGTAAAGCGAGTATTGGTTACAATCATTCCGTGAAATGACAAATTGTTAAATTCTGGAATTGACTGTCTTTTTTTTATGATATCGTTAACACGAGAATGGATATAAAGTGGAACTTTAACATTTGCATTCTTGCCCTGACTATTATAGAATTTACACTCAACAAGATATTGCTTGTTGCCCGAAGTTGCAACCACATCAACTTCATGATCAATGCATTGACCATGAATTATTTGCCCAACCTGAATATCAAACCCTTGCTGCTTGATGAGCTGTCCAACAAAATGCTCAAAGGGATATCCGGTGGGACCTAACTCCATAATAGCCTTTTTAAGGCTATACCTGGCAGCCATGCTACTTTTCTTTCTTTTGAGAAGGTTAAATGCCTTTGTGTATATCATTTTAGTTGAAGTTCCATCTTTAAGCCATGATAGTATTTCATCAATTATTACTGAAATTAATTCTTCATTTGCACCTGCACGTCTTAAAGAACCTTCTAACTTCTCCTTTGAAAAGGGTTCAGTTTCTCCAGATGCTTTTTTTATCAATGGAATTTTTCTCATGAGGTTTGTTTTTGGCTTTAACAAAGATAAATGTTTAGAAATCCTGAACGTAAAGCAATTCTAAATAAAATTAAGAAAAAAAATAAAGCATACAATATTCATCATAATATAAAGATATTCAAATACATATAAAATAGAATACTAACAATAAGTTTTAACATATAAGGAATTTTAACTAAATTTTATTGAAAAGATTGCTGTTATAGTGTAACTTTACGATTGTTTTCGTGTTTATTAAACAGAATATTAAATAACTTAAGCCATGAAATACTTAAAAGGTTTTATTATTCTTATTCTCCTTTCAGTATTTTACCTAAATGTAAATGCTCAATTAATTAGGGATTTACATAGGCTCTATAATCCAAATTATTTTTATCAAAACTCGTCGGATACAAGTTCTTTTGAGCCATGGAAAAGGTATACACCAGGCGAAACCAAATATTCTCTTGAGGTAGGTACAGGATTTTCTACTTTTGGAGGAAGTAATAGTTTTTCATCTTCTTTTATTAGTCCCATGGTTTCTTTTTCACCTACCGAACGATTACAAATTGTAGCAGGGGGTAAGTTTTCATATGCTAACTTCAATAATTTGCCAATGAACAGTTACCAGGTTGGACAAGCAAATGAGCAAGGTACAATGGGTAACCCAACTGAAGCTTTTGCATATGGAAGGTATTTGGTTAATAGCAAATTAAGTATTTATGGGATGGGTGCGTTCGGCAAAAATCAAATTTACATGTCACCATTCCAATCAGGATTTAGTACTAGCGATTATCAACAAGTATCATTTGGATTGGATTATAAAATATCAGAAAAAACTAGCATAGGAGCATCATTCGGTGTTACTAATGGTCCTGCATGGGGCATTTCTCCTTTCAGTGGATATAGAAATCAACCCATGAATCCTTTTTTCCCTTAACGCGACATTACCGATAAAAATAAAACCGAAGATCATTGTAATTCTTCGGTTTTTTTTAACGATTCCACTTGGAGAATTTACTTGCTTTCAATTTGTTTAAATGTAATATGCTTATTATGGTATAATCCTGACAGGAATTTAACCACTCTCTCTTCAGCTGGATGAATTTTATCGCCAAGTTTTAAAGATAATTCTTTACAGATCTTTGCTACATCTTTTTCCCCATCAATTGCAAGCCATACAGAAGAACCCAGCTCATCGAGGTGGATTGAGATGTATTTTGATCGTCGTGAAGGAATAAAGAAATTGGCAAATTTCTCGTTCTTAAATTTTGGAACCAGAATGGTAATCAAACCATTTTCCTCGACCTTTTGCTCATGGAGTCGGATTGGAACAAGATCAAGTGCACTGGTATTTTTTAGAATCTTTCTTCTGTCAAAGAAACCAAGCATATTTATTTTATTAAGTATATATTAATTTAGTTCAAAAAACAGAACCGATGGAAACCATCGGCTCTGAACAAATCTATATAAATTTCTTAATGTCCTACGCTTGGAGGAGCAGGATCATCCGGTTTACCAGCATTTCTGAGAGGCACCATTATTAGAATAACAGCAACAACAATAATTACTACAAATCCAATTAGGAATGCAGGATTTTTGAAGAAGGAGAAAAGTTCGAACAAGAATATACCACCAACAGCAAACATGGCCACCACAAGCCCCATTAATGCTTCTCCTGCAATTAGACCTGATGCTAAAAGTACTCCAACATTCTCTGAACGTTGTTTTTGGGCCTGATTATGCTTACGCTTATTGGATATCATATCCATAATTCCCTTAATAATACCACCTGTAAAAATGGCAAAAGTTGTGGTTAATGGAAGGTACATACCAACACTTACAAGCATTGGGCTTTTTACCTGCATAAGAATAAAGCCAACACCCATAAACATGCCAACAATAATCAATGGCCAAGCCATTTCGCCGCCAACAATACCCCGCGAAAGTATAGCCATAAGGCTTGCCTGAGGTGCAGGCAACTCCTGACTACCAAAACCACCTACGTATCCTTCAATGTTTCCACGAGCAATGTCCCCATCATTAAGTATGGTAAGGATAAAGAACATCACAGCACCAGAAGCGACAACACCAATTATATTCCCAATCTCCATTTTCCATGGTGTCCCGCCAAGAATATGCCCCGATTTAAGATCTTGTAGCATTTCGCCAGCAACTGCGGCTGAAACGCACACTATAGCAGCTACACCAAGTACTGCAGCAACACCTGCATCGCCACCATCGATTCCTAAAATAACAAGTACTAAGGCTGTAAGCAGAAGTGCGGTTAGCGTTAACCCGCTGATGGGGTTATTCGATGATCCTATCAGCCCCACAAGATATCCTGAAACTGCAGCAAAAAAGAATGCGAGAATCGTCATCATTATTGCAACAACAATTGCAACCCACAATGCCGTACTAAAGATAAAGAAGGTTATTGCCCAGGTTACAATGGCAACAGCAATAATACCTATTATGGTGAATGTAAAGCTGATATCCTTTTCTATTCTATTGGTATCAGCAGGAGCACCTGTTGCGGCTTTTTTAACATCGCTGATTGACCGTGCAATTCCTTCAATCAAGCTATTTCTCATTTTGTAAAGAGTAAAAGCTGCGCCAACAAGCATACCACCAATTGCAATTGGACGAACAATTCTTGCCCAAACATCTTTGGCAGCAACCAACCACTCTGCTGATGTTGCCGTATCGGCTAATTCCATAGAAGGACCAATAAAGTATAGGATTATTGGTGTTAGCAATCCCCATGCAATAATCCCTCCGCTAAAAGCCAGTGCACCTAGAGTAGGGCCAATAATATAGCCAACACCAATATATGCAGGGCTTACACCAGGCGATCCTAAAAACATTCCCCCTTGACCGGTAAAATTGCTTCCAGCAATGGTCTGCTTACCCCATACAATGAACTTTTCCCATGCTGTTGCAAACAGTTTAAATTCGGCAAGAATTTTCACAACCGCACCAACAATCATGGCTTGAAAAAGGAATTTGGATCCACCACCTCCTGTTCGTCCTGCCTTATGAATTTCAGCAGCAGCAACACTCTCAGGAAAGGGTAATTCAGTACTTTCGACCATGACTCTACGTAGTAGTGCTACGAACATAATACCTAAAAATCCACCAGCTATTAAAATGATTGTTGATGTGATATAATTGCCAGGGGTATAAAATGGATCCCATAATCCAGCCACAAAGAATGCTGGTAAAGTAAATATAGCTCCAGCGGCTACAGATTCACCAATGGCTCCAACGGTACGCGCAATATTTTCCTCAAGAATACTACCCTTTACTATTTTGAGGATTGCCATACCAACAACAGCAGCAGGATAGACTGCTGCTATGGTCATACCAGCCTTTAGGCCCAAGTAGGCGTTGGCTGCACCTAAAACAACTGACATCACTAAGCCAATGAGTAACGCTCTAAGCGTGAACTCCTTCATGTTTGTTTCAGCAGAAACAAATGGAACAAACTTTTTAGTTTCAGACATAAAATTAGAATTAAGGTTTAGTAATTTTCACTAAAGCGATAAATCAGCGCAATTTGGCAATTTTTTATTTATTAGTCAACGCAAATGGTTCATTTAATGTCAAGAAACATTTATAACGTTATCTTTTCATCAAGAAATCAATTCTATTTATAGTAATTACTAAAAAGATTAATCATCCAGAGAAAATTGTCAAATTAAAGCTTTAAGATTTTCATAGAATAATTTACCCCTTCCTCTGTAATTATTTTTATAATATAGTAACCAGGCTTAACATCTGCCATTGGAATACCAATTATACCTTTTTGGGTTAATTTAATTTCCTTTATTACAGTTCCTAAAGTGGAGGAAATTTTGATTTCTAAATTTCCATAAGAATTGTTAAAAGATAATTTATCTCTAAAAGGATTTGGGTAGATATTGATAAAAGGAAGATTGGAGATTTCTATGCCCAGTGCTATTAAATTGATTGTAATTGTTTGGTTTGATCCATCAACCACAAAGCTATCAGAGAAGTTATAGTAATTTTCGGCCGTTACAGTATATTCATAATCATCATTCGTAAGGCTTATCTCTGCAATACCCTCTTCATTTGTTGTAATTGAAACGTCGATGTTATTTAAACTTATTGTTGCACCCTCTATTAAGTTCTGATTGTTATCCTTTACGAGAAATGAGACTGTAAAGGTAGGTTGGAAGTTAGCAGTGAACTCGACAGATCTGTCAGGCATAATAAAAGATGTAGTGGAGGAGTTGGCATCAACAAGCAATTCAATATCATCATTTTCACTAGACCAATGTGTGAAAATATAACCATCAACTTCGCCAACAGAAATCTCAACTTCTGCTCCTTCAATATAATCACCAGAACCTTCTAATTCTACTTCAATATTATCTGGGTTACATAGCAAAGTTAATGGATACTCTGAATAGGTAACTCCATTAATATCAGCAACTATACCCTCGAAAACAGTTAACGATAATGGAAAACCTTCGGGAAGACTGTACCAATTATCATAAGTACCACCCCAACCAAAGTTTATCCTAAAATATCCATTATCACGATACCCATCACAAACTACGTTATGCCCATAGTACCAGTTTTGATCAACTGTCGCTAAATGAACTGGTAGCGCATTTTTTATGTTGATAATCATTTTTTGCCGAATCTGCTCATCAGTAAAATCTGAATCGAGTAATACGGCATTGTCGAATCCAAACTTAAGATATGCCTGATAAGCTTGACTAACACTGAAGGTGCCAGATCCATCAGGATCAAAAACGCTTTTGCAGGCAAAAGCGGAAGCTAATGAAAGCGCTGCTTTTTCTTCGTTATTTAATTCACTTTTTGATACATACTTAAATTCTATGCTATCTAAGTAAACGTTTAAACTATCAAATGAAAGGAAGTCATAAGTTTCCCAAGCATCGTCAATCCAAAAATTTTGGGTATAATTATGGTAATAACGATCTGAATTAACAAATTGAGTGCCGTTGATTTGTCTATGAAAATGAAGTATTTGTGCCATTGCTGTTGCAGGACAACCCACAACCGATCGTTGCCCATTGCTTAATTTTATCGGACAAAATTGATTGTATGGCGAATTTTGATGCCACATAGTCTCTGTCCAGCCTCCAGTTGAAGTTGATCCTTCTTCTGGCCATTGTTGAACTTTAACTCCAGACTTGCTATTACTATTTAAATCGATCCACTCATTCCTGATTCTATCTTTAACAGTATTTGATTGATAGTCAATGTTATTTAGTCTTGTTAATAAATCTGCTCTGATTAAATTGTCTAAAGGAGAGTTTGTAAAGTAAATGCTTTCTTTATTGTATGATATTACAGGGATAATTTGATCATCAGCTGATACTACAATATATCCTTTGTCTTCGAATATAAAAGCATAAGCAAGTATCTTTCCAGAATGCTCAACAAGGATGGGGGAATCTAGTAATTTCGATTTTCTAATTTGATTAATCTTATTAAAACGTTCAGCTATTAGATATGCTTGTTTTGATTCAATAGTTGAACTATGCAGAAAAAATGATGTTAAGAGAAGTGAGATGGTTAATAGTTTTTTCATAGTATAAACTTTAGTTAGTTGTAGATTTCATTTTTGGCTGCTTTTAAGGTGTTTTTTAGAAGAGAAACAATGGTTAGAAGTCCCACACCTCCTGGAACTGGTGTTATAAAGCTGCATTTTGGGGCAACCTCATCAAACTTAACATCACCAATGAGTTTCCATCCCGATTTGGTTTTATCAGATTTAATGCGGGTAATTCCGACATCAATCACTACGGCTCCCTCTTTAACCATATCTGCTGTAACAAATTCGGCTTGTCCAAGAGCGACAATAAGTATATCAGCAGTTCTTGTAATTTCAGGAATATTCTTTGTACGGCTATGGCAAATCGTAACAGTACTATCGCCAGGATAACCTTTTTGTGAAAGCAAATTTGCAATAGGGCGACCAACAATATTACTTCGTCCTAAAACTACACAATGCTTTCCAGATGTTTCAATCTCATATCTTCGTAATAGTTCTATAATACCATCAGGTGTCGCAGATATATATGCAGGTAATCCGATAACCATACGGCCAACATTAACAGGGTGAAAACCATCCACATCCTTTCGGGGATCGATAGCCTCAATTACCTTTTGATCGGAAATATGCTTAGGCAATGGCATTTGAACTATAAATCCATCAATATCAAAGTTTTCGTTAAGTTTTTCTATCTGATTTAGCAAATCTGCTTCATTTATGGATTCCTCAAATCGTATAACAGTACTATTAAAACCAACCTGAGTGCAAGCTTTTTCTTTGTGTCCAACATAAGTTTCGCTAGCTCCATCATGCCCAACTAAAATAGCTGCTAAATGGGGTATTTTACCCCCTTTTGATTTCATTATCGATACTTCTTCTGCTATTTCAGCTTTAATTTGATCAGCTATTTTTTTACCGTCGAGTAGTTCCATGGTTATTTAGTTGATTGTTTAATATTGTCTACACAGTCTATAGTCTACTGTTTTCCAACCTTATCCTTAAATATCTGTTATTTCCTTGGCATATTTGCCATCATACGGCCAAGGTTTTTCCCTCCACTACTTGAAACCATCTTCATCATCTTTCGCATATCATCAAACTGCTTAATCAATCGGTTAACATCCTGAATGGTTGTCCCGCTTCCATCGGCTAAACGTTTTCGCCGACTCCCATTTAGTAAGGTTGGGTTCTCACGCTCTTCGGGTGTCATTGAGAAGATAATTGCTTCCACTCCCTTGAAAGCATCATCATCAATATCGATATTCTTCATCATTTTGCCCATTCCTGGAACCATTCCAGCAAGGTCTTTAAGATTCCCCATTTTTTTAACCTGACCAATCTGTGATAGGAAGTCATTGAAGTTGAATTGGTTCTTGGCCAATTTCTTCTGAAGTTTTCGTGCTTCTTCCACATCGTACTGTTCTTGTGCACGTTCTACAAGCGAAACCACATCACCCATACCCAATATTCGGTCAGCCATACGATCGGGGTGGAAGATATCGAGAGCATCCAACTTCTCGCCAGTACTCACAAACTTGATTGGTTTATCAACTACAGCACGAATTGAAAGAGCAGCACCACCTCTAGTATCTCCATCGAGTTTAGTTAGTACAACACCATTGAAATTGAGTCTATCGTTAAATTCTTTGGCTGTGTTAACAGCATCCTGCCCTGTCATGGAATCCACTACAAACAGGATCTCCTGTGGCTCAACTGTTTTCTTAATTGCTGACACTTCCTTCATCATCTCTTCATCAATGGCCAATCGACCAGCTGTGTCAATAATTACTACATCATGTTTATTCTGCTTAGCATGCTTTATGGCATCTCGGGCAATGGAAACAGGCTCCTTGCTTCCCTCGATAGTGTAAACGGGTATATTAATCTGCTCACCAAGAACCTTAAGCTGCTCAATAGCAGCAGGACGGTAAACATCGCCTGCTACAAGTATAGGACTTTTACCCTTTTTGGTTTTGAGGTGATTAGCCAATTTCCCCGAAAAAGTAGTTTTACCAGAACCCTGAAGTCCTGCAATTAGTATAACGGAAGGATTTCCTGTAAGGTTAATATCCTCAGCTTTTCCACCCATTAACGAAGCCAACTCATCGTGGACAACCTTAACGATAAGCTGCCCAGGTTTTAAGGAGTTGAGAACGTCCATGCCAAGCGCTTTCTGCTTAACATCATCGGTAAACTGCTTGGCTATTTTGTAGTTAACATCTGCGTCAAGTAATGCTTTGCGAACATCCTTTAGGGTTTCGGCAACATTTATTTCACTGATCTTCCCTTCACCCTTTATCAGCTTAAATGATCTTTCTAGTCTTTCGGTTAAATTCTCAAACATATTTGGTTACTAGTTTTATGTAAATTCTTATTATTAACAATATTTATTAAATGGTTGCAAATATAGTAAAAAGTATAAAAAGAGTGATGCTATAAATGACTATCAACCATTTGTGAAATCCTTATATTTCCTTATTTTTACTTTATTAAGTTTAACAATTCTTTATTGTTCTGGTGCAGCTGCATTTTTAGTGGAAAGGTTGTAGATTAGAAAGACTGAAATTAGAGGTTTGAAGCATGCTAATTCTGAATTCGGACTTCCGTCTTCAAACTCAAACCATTGATTTAAGTTTGCTTTAATTCTCGTATTTTCGACGAAATTGGTAGAAAAACCATTGTTCTTTTATAAATCCTTATAGGTAAAGTTATGACAGAGAAAAAGAACTATAAAAAGAATAGTTTTATAAGGAAACCTCATCTTGAGGGTGGCAAGGAGTTTTTAAGGGAATTCCTCAAGATAAATCTTAAATACCCCAAAGAAGCCCTTGAAAAGGTAATTCAAGGCGATGTTTTGGTTAGTTTTACTGTGAATCAGTTTGGAGTGGTTTCGAACCCACAAATCATTAAAGGTTTAGGGTATGGATGTGACGAGGAGGCCATTCGACTGGTAAAACTGTTAAAATATCAGGAGGTTAAGAATAGGGGGCTAAGAGTAACTACACGTAATAGATTAAAAATTCCATTTAGGTTAAAGCAGATAAAAAAAACTTTAAATATTTCCTACACTACAACTCAGACTAAATCAACAAGTAGTAAAGTTCAAAAGGGTTCAAAGGAAAAAGAGAAAGGCGAGACTTTTTCGTATACAATAGAAATATAGCTTGTTTTTTAAAAATGGTATCATGAAACACCCATGTAAGGCAGTTTGCATAAACGAACGTACTTTGTTAGCTCAGCGGAGCTAAACAGGGATGAATAAAATATGGGTGTTACATCGTTGTAAGCAGACCCAATTCGTAAGTATATTGAAATTCAACCTGTTATTAACCTAACATGAATTTTATTCAGATGAAAAACCTATTCATTATTATTTTAGTATCATTTGTGGTAGCTTCGTGTAGTAGAAGAGTGCCTGAAGAGGGTGTATCACAAGAATTGGCACAAAACCGCAAATCAAGAATTTCAAACATTACCTACCATTTGCACTTCCATATCCCAAAAAACCAGACTGATTCCATTTGGGGAAGGGTTGATATTGAATTTAACCTTGCAAAAAAATCTGTAGTCATACTTGATTTTAGGGCTAATCCGAATAGTATAATTAATGTGTTGAAGGAAGGAAAAGAAATGGATTTTAGGTTTATTAATGGTCATATCATAATTCCAAAGAGGGAAAACATTTTGGGCAATAATTGCTTAACCATTGAATTTATTGCTGGCAATGGCTCCCTAAATCGTAGCGAGGAATTCCTATACAGCCTTTTAGTTCCTGACAGGGCATCAACAGTTTTTCCATGCTTCGATCAACCAGATATGAAGGCAGTTTTTTACCTATCGCTAGATATTCCAGCAGAATGGATAGCCGTTTCTAATGGACCAAAGATTTCCTCACAATCTGTATCAGACAAGGTTAAACATGTTGTTTTTGATTCAACAAAGCCAATTAGCACGTACCTCTTTGCCTTTGCCACAGGAAAGTTTGAAGAGGAAATCATATCTAAAAATGGAAGAACTCTTACCATGTACCATCGCGAAACCGATAGTGAGAAGTTAAATCGGAATGTCGAAAAGATATTCGACGTGCACTTCCAATCGCTTGAATGGCTTGAGGAGTACACCCAGATTCCATACCCATTTGGGAAGCTAGATTTTGTTTTAGTTCCTGGATTTCAGTATAGTGGCATGGAGCATCCTGGAACAATATTCTACCGCGATTCGAGGTTGCTGCTCAATGTATACCCATCAATAAATGAACAGCTACGACAGGCTAATCTAATTGCCCATGAGGTTGCTCACCAATGGTTTGGCAATTTGGTTACCATGAAATGGTTCAACGATGTTTGGCTAAAAGAGGTATTTGCAAGCTATATGGCCGACTTGATCGTAAACCCACAATACCCTGAGGTAAACCACGAGTTAGCCTTTCTGCTCTCGCATTATCCTCGTTCATACTCTGTTGATAGGACAAAGGGAGCAAATCCTATAGTTCAACCTCTTGAAAATATGCTATTTGCGGGTACACTCTACGGTGATATTATTTACCATAAATCGCCTATTATGATGAAGCAAATGGTTTTCCAAATGGGAGAAACTGCATTCAGGGATGGTGTAAGGGAATACCTCTCAAGTTTTTACATGGATAATGCCACATGGAATGATTTAGTAACTATTCTCAACGGTTATTCTGAGATTAACTTAAAACATTGGGCAAATGCTTGGACTCTCGAAACTGGGCGTCCCGTTATAAAGAGTTTTTTGCATACTAATTACAACACAGAATCGCAAAACTATGAACTTACACTAAATGCCAATACCGCAGTACCCCCAATGGTAACAATAGCTTCATTGATTGATGAAAATACTGATTTAAAGATAGATATACAAATTGAAAAACTTCCTGAATCAGTAATAATTGATGGGATTAAAGATATTTCGAATGGTATTCTTCTCAACTCCAATGGTATGGGTTACGGTTGTTTTGTACCCGATAGCATTAGCTTAAGATGGATCTTAAAAAACTCAACAAGTATAGATAACCCATTGGCAAGAGCATCGTTACATGTATCGCTATTTGAAATGTTTCTTGAAAATCTTTTAGATAGGGATATCTATTTCGACTTAATATTAGAATCCATCAAGGTTGAGTCAGAATCGCAGATTAGGAATTACCTGATTGAAAATTTTTTTACTTTATGGTGGAAATTTACCGATGGGAATAGGAGAGAGGCTTTAGCGCATGAGGTCGAAGAGGTTTTTTGGGGGTTATTGAGGAGTGACTTATCTATCGATCAGAAAAATACTGTATTATCATCACTCATTAGTATCTTCATTTCACCTGAATCGCAAAGTAGGCTTTACACAGCATGGGTAAATGAGGAGATTTTAGGCATTTCTCTAAACGAATCTGATAGAACAAAGCTTGCCTTTGAGCTAATGATCCGTAAACCTGAATTGTTCGAAACAATTGCACATGCTGAAGGACAGCGGATTGTAAATCCCGAAAGGTTTAATCGATTCCAGTACTTGTTACCTGCCGCATCCAATAAACCCAGCGAACGAATAGCTTTTGCAGAAAGCCTAAAAGTTGCCGAAAACCGAAAGCCTGAGCCATGGGCTGTTGAGGGAATAAGAATACTACATCATCCACTTAGAAGCGATTTTAGCATGCAGTTTATCGAGCCAATGCTCAATCTACTTCCCGAAGTACAGCGTACTGGGGATATCTTTTTTCCAAAAAGTTGGCTCGATGCCATGCTTGGAGGGCACTCATCTCCTGAAGCACGTGATATCGTGGATAAATGGCTTGCTGCTAACCCCAAATTATCACCAAATTTGAAGGCCAAGGTTTTACAATCGGTGGATATGCTCTATAGGATTCAGTGATTTTTTGTAATAATCTACTTGTTGATTGTAGTGTACAATAGGTATACAAGATTGTTCTACACCAATTCTTTATCTACAGTGCTTATAAATTAACTCTTGGGCTTCGAATTTACCTAGTTTTAGAGCGTTATTCCAGTCGTTACAAGCTTCATTTTTATTGCCCAAGTTAATATTACATTGTCCTCTATGCATGTATGCATCAACCATATCTATTTTCAGGGAGATAGCTTTTGAAAAGTCTATCTCAGCCACGGTCCAATTCTGAGATTTCATGTAAATCCTCCCTCGAAGAAAGTAGTATAATGCCTCATTGGGATTGGCCTTGATCAGCTTTCCAAGCTGAAATAAAGCATCAATATTGCGTCCCGATTCCATGGCATAAACTGCAAAAAGTTCAATCCCCTGAATGCAATTAGAGTAGTAGGAGAGGTAGTGCTGGATATCCGAAATGGCGCTTTGGTATTCGCCAATTCCTGCCAAAGCTTGTGCTCGAAGTTTAAAGTAGCTGGGCTCTCCTCCTGACTGATCAATGGCACGATTCAGCTGACTTAGGGCTTTCTTATTCTTTCCTTGTGCCATTAAGGTTTTTGCATACCAAGCCATGTAGCTATGATTTCTACGGCTTTTCTTGAGGGCTTGCAGGAAGTCGGCTTCAGCAGCTCTATAGCTGTTTACATTGTAATATGCCTCACCTCGCATGGCATAAAGTTGATGGCGGGCTGTTCGTCCTTCAATTCTCAGATTCAGAAGATCGATGGCATCGTTCCACCGATTGCGGGAGAAATGATAAGCAACATCGGCTATCATACGTTCGTAGGGAGTGTACCAATCGTTTAACCATAGTTTTTTCCACTCAAGGGTTTGCTTTAACCTATTAAACGCTGTATCCATTAAGATCGTTGCCTCTATTTCTTTTACTGGTGATGTTAAATGTCGAATCAGCTCTATAAAGGTATTGTTGGTGTCATTTATCATTGCATATGACCTTGCTAACCAATACGAAGCGATGCCATTTCTTATACTTTCAGCATTTTTGAAATCTTCAATAGCTTTTTGAAACTCGCTACTCTGAAAGTGGGCTTCACCTCTTTTTACCCAAAGGTTTGGATTATTTGAACTTTTTACCAGGGCAGAGTCAAGCCAATATATTGCTTCAGAGAATTGATTCTGATCCATTAACGCCTGTGCACGGTAATAAACTTCTGGGATTCGCTGAGCAGAAGAGATCAAGGATATTAATAAACCCAGTATTTGTATTACAAATCCTTTAATCATTTAAAAATTCGCAAAAATTTTAAACAAATAATAATTTTCAGATGATAACTGTAAAAGGCACTAAAAAACCTTAGCTGTATCAATGATAACTTCAAAAAAAAGTCTTAATTATGTCTAATCATCAGATTTTTTGCCTGACTAATCTCCATAAATGAAGCACCATTGGTTGGACCAAAACTTCCGCCAATTACTAGAACAGTGTCCTCCGGTGAAATTTTTTCTTGATTTACTAATTGTGAAATGGCATCGCAAAGGAAACTATCTCGGGTGTCGCGGGGATTCATGTAATTTGCCATTAATCCATACGATAAAGCTAATTGACGCATCACTGTTGGGTTGTAACACATTACATATACTGGAACCTTACCTCTAAAAGCCGAAAGGTATCGTCCTGTACGGCCCGACATGGTATCCACTACAATAGCTTTGATAGGTAAGGAAGAACACGCTTTTACAGCACTCCGTGCAAGGGTTGCAGTGATCTGATTATGGATACGGGTAAGGCTAATATCCATATTGGGTTCCAACTTGCTTTCTACCTCGTTTGCTACACGTGTCATGGTCTTAACTGCATCAACGGGGTAAAGTCCGTAAGCCGTTTCACCACTTAGCATTACAGCATCTGCGTGTTGGTATATGGCACTTGCCACATCGTTTATCTCAGCACGAGTAGGGCGGGGGTGTTCAATCATTGTATGCAGCATTTGAGTGGCAATTATTACAGGCTTTTTGCTCTCAACACATTTTTCGATAAGATATCGCTGAATGGTAGGTATCTTTTCTTCTGGAATTTCAATGCCTAAATCGCCTCTTGCAACCATTATTCCATAGGTGTTATCCAGGATTTCATCTATATTATCAACACCTTGCTGATTCTCTATCTTTGCAATGATTTTTATTGGACTATTGTGCTTTTTAAGTATTTCCTTAATATCCAGTACATCCTGTTTAGTGCGTACGAACGAATGGGCTATGAAATCCAAATCATTGTCAATGGCAAACTCAATAAACTTAATATCTTTTTCGGTTAGCGAAGGTAATTTGATAGACACATTGGGAATATTAACACTTTTTCGAAATTTAATTGTTCCGGGATTAGTAGCCTGACAAACCAAGTGAGTCGACTCATTTGAAACAACACGCAATTCAATTTCTCCATCATCAATAAGCAGGTAGTTTCCCTTTGATATCTCTTGTGTTATCTTTTCGTACGAAACATAAAGTTTTCCTTTTCCTGAAAGTCCTGTAGGGTTACCATACACATTGACTATATCGCCCGTTTCAACTTGAACCTCTTCTCCATATGCCGATGTTCTAATTTCAGGACCTTTAGTGTCTAACAGGATGGCAATTCGATTTGAAACTTCACGTATGCTGTTGATCACTTTTTGTGCCTGATCGAAATTTAAATGAGCTGTGTTTAACCTAACCACGTTCATTCCAGCCTCAAAAAGTTCACGAATAAACTCCACATCACATCTCTTATCGGAAATGGTTGCTACTATTTTGGTTTTTTTAAGCATATAGTTTTTTTGTTAAATTTTCAATCAATCCTCCGAAGCTTCGGGGCGGGTCAATCAATCAATCTATACACAACCCCTCTTTCTTTGAGGTATTCCATCACAAAGGTAAAGCATTCAGGGTTTTCGCCTACCAGTTCCAGTGGAAAAACACCCGATTTGTTAAATAATCCCTTTGCAATCAGGTTGACAGCTGCTGTTGCCGTATACCCTGTTGTGCGTGCCATGGACCATTGCTCTGTTAAAGGATCGAACTCATCGTACAAATCGTATGTTACAGTTTTATCTTTTCCGTTTAACAATCCCTTGATGATAATTCGCATAACTGTGAATTCGGGCTCATTGGTTTCAAGTTTCCATTCTTTGAAAAGAATTTTAGAAGTCATTTCCATGGGAGAAATTTGATCTTTGCCTAAAGGCATGGGTTCATTGGAGAAAAAGCCACTTGAATTTAAAACCTTGATAATATCGATATGCCCCGGATATCGTAAAGTTTTCTCCTTCATGTTTGAGATATGCTCCATAGTAACTAAGAGAGAACGCAATCCATCGGTATTGAACCCTTCTAAATCACCAACCCGATCGAAGCGAAAGAGTTCAGTATCGCTCATGGCAGGTTTAATAACGATTTTACCATTCTCTTTGTATCTAGCAGGGCGAGTATATTCTTCTAGAACATCAACTGGTGAGAATGGTGCTTTATACTGAAATGGGTAATTGCGAACTTTTGGCAGACCACCGACCATGTAAAAGAAATCGGTAATTTTCATAAGTTGGTTATAGTATCCAAGAATAAGATTTGGCATACCTGGTGCTACCCCGCAGTCTGCAATTACTGGGATTCCTGCTTTTAATGCCATATCGTTAAGTGTCATAAAATCCTCAGGCATAAACGATATATCTACAACAGGTTTTTTTGCTTCAATTATTGCATTAACTGTTTTGTATCCCATATATCCAGGTACACAAGAAACTACAAGGTCGAACTCTTTTACTAGTTCAGCAATAACTGTAAAATCACTTAAATCCGCATTAATGATTTTAACCCCATATTGAGCTACTTTGTCTAGTGCGGTTTTGCTAATATCTGCAGAAGTTACTTCGAAGTTTTTCGATAAATCGAAAGCAATTGCTTTTCCAACCATGCCTGCGCCAAGAACTATAATTTTCATTTTATATACTATTAGTTTAATGCCAAAGTAATACTAAAAAGTTAGAAAACCGAAATTATTTAATTCTTAATTAATAGATTTCTCTTTGCATTTAGCCCTAATTATTAGATAATTAAAGATTATACACCCATTAATTCTTAATTTATGGTATTATATCTTCTATTTAACATTTCAAATTTTCGAATAATTGGATTAGTTTTATATGTTTACTTAATTTTTAGAAAGTATGAAGATCAGAATTTTCATTTTACTATTCCTAATAGGCTTAACTTTTGATTTGCCAGCCTCTTCAACAGGAAAATTATTGATAGAAAAAGGTGTGCTTAATTTGCAGGGAATTAGTATTCAAACATCCGATATTGTTAAACTTGAAGGAGAGGTTGAGTTTTACTGGAGAGAGTTGCTGGAACCTAAGGATTTTTTAGATAAATCAAAAGATTTAAAACCCAAATTTGTTGACATTCCCAAATCATGGACATCGTACATAGTTGATAATGAAAAACTTTCAAAAGAAGGGTATGCAACATACCGGTTCATTATTAACAAAAAACCCGATATGTCCCTTACTCATTATGGCTTTAAGGTACAATCAATATTTACAAGTTATAAGATATGGATTAATGGTGAGATGATATCGCAGGTGGGAAGGGTAGGAACATCAAAGGAAGAGCATAAACCTGCATTTAAATCACAAGACATACTGTTTACTCTTGATCCAAGAGTAGGAACAACAGAAAGCATTGAAGTTGTAATTCAAGTTTCAAACTATTCACACAGAAGATCTGGAATCCCCTGGGCTATTTACTTTAGCACCTTCGATGCGATTAAAAAAACCAGTCGGAACTTAGACATACTCAATTTAATCGTAATTGGTATTGTGCTGGTTATTGGTATTAACCATTTGATAATGTATTTCTTCCGAAGGAAGGATGTTTCAAATCTTTACTTTGGAATTCTCACGCTGGTGATGATTCTAAGAAATATTTCGACTGGGGATAGGATTATTGGTTACTTAATCCCAAATATTAACTGGGAGTTACTTTCTAAGCTAGATAATTTCTCAGGATATGGAACAATTCCATTTTTTGCTCTATTCATTTTCCATCTTTTCAAGGACGATTTTAAGGTATGGATTAAGAATACCATTGTAATTGTGGGATTAGTTATATCGATAATTATTTTTGTTACACCTGCATTATTCTATGGTAAATTCAATATGTTTTATGAACTATATCTATTGATCGGTGGAGTGTATTTAACTTTTGGAGTATTGCTTGTTTCAACAATTCGAAGGCGTACAGGGGCATTATTCACATTTTTAGGAATGTTTATTCTTTACGCTACAACAATCAATGACGTTTTAAGTAGTATGGGAGTTGCGCAAACGCCTTACTTAGCGCCGTATGGGTTGGCTTTCTTTATGCTGCTTCAATCGTTCACCATAACCAGCAAATCAGCAAAGGCGATTAATGAGAATGAGGATTTAAGCCATCAGCTATTACTTGAGAAGCAAAGTCTTGAGGAAAATATTGAGAAACGCACACTGGAGTTGAGGGAACAACAAGGAATACTTATTGCTCATCAAGAAAAGGAAAAGTTGCAGAGTTGGATAAATATTGGTTTAACAAAAGTGAATGACGTTCTCTCAGCAAATAAGAATGATTACAAAGTTCTTAGCCGAAAGGTTATCACAACTTTAGCAAAATATATGAATGTAAAAATGGGTGCCTTATACGTGCTCATTGACGATGATCTAACGGAACCTTATCTAGAAATGGTTGCTGATTATGGCTGTGGAAATAAAATGAAAAAGAAAAACAAAAAGATTGAGCCGGATAGTGGTTTAGTAGGATCTACGTTTTCCGATAACCAAATACAGCATTTAAAAGATATTCCTAATGATTATTTTAAAATTAACTCTGGTTTAGGCGAAAGCCTTCCTAAATCGCTTTTAATTGTTCCTCTTAGTACTGATGATGCTGTTTATGGAGTAATTGAATTAGCTAGTTTTGATGAGTTTAAAACAATAGAGATTGAATTTATCAAAAAGATAGCCTTTAGTATAGCCACAAATCTAAATAATGTAAGAATGAATGAGCGAAATATTAACCTTATTCAACAATTTCAGGAGCAGGCACAAGAGATTCAAGAAAAAGAGGAACGTATGCGAGAGAGTTTGGAGGAGTTGGAGTATTACAGAGAAAGTTTTCAAAGTGTTAAGCAAGAATTGGATGATTTAAAAAGCACATTAAACTAAAATAAATACTTGAGAATAGCATAAAAAAACCGCCAAATATTTTTTGGCGGTTTTTTATTTAATAATCAAGAATTTAATGCTTTACTATTCTTTTCACAAGTTTCTCACCAGAATTATATCTAATTGAAATAATGTAAATCCCAGGTTTAAGGTTTTCTGTATTTATTTCTAGACTAGTATTATTTGAATTTGGGATAATATTTTTTAACTCAACTCCAATTAGGTTTGAAATGCTAATTTTCTCAATACCTACATAGTTTTCAATTGTTAATTTACTTGTGAAAGGATTAGGGTAAATATTTACCTTTGAACTAATGTTAGTTGACACATTTGTTCCCCACTGAAAATGACCTGTTATTTCTACGTTGTAATCAGGCATAGTATAAACCATGGGATTATCTGTCCCAATTACTTCACCATCAATAGTCCAATTTACAAAGCTATAACCACTAACAGGATTAGCTTTAATGGTAACTTCTGTACCTTCGATATAGGGAGGGTTATTGGTTAAATCTTCACATCCACCCGCAATCCAGGGGTCTGCTTTTAGAGTTAGCATATAACCAAAACTTTCTGGTATTGTAAATGAAATAGTTTCACCTATTTCAGTAATATTTGAAATATTTAAACCTCCAGGATTACCATTTGCTAGAAAAGAAGAAGGATTTGTATGGTCATTTATTGAAGTTCGTCCAGAATTTTGTGAGAATACAGCTTGATTAATATTCCCATTAATAGTAGTAGTTCCATTTGGTCGGTAAATATAAACCTCATCTGGTGGGCCACTTGCATTTCCATTTCCTGCACTTTGGTTAATTCTATATACTAAAAGTCCACTGCCTGGTAGATTATTTTCATAAAGCCCTTCTTTCTTGCGGTATTCCACAATGAAGTATTGAGAAGTACTGTTTGGCGAATTAATACGGTATGCATTGTTTTCGCTGGATGTTATTGGATTGAGAGTATATACACCAGGTTCGGAAATTGTAGGTATTTGGTTTATCCATTTTCCTTTTGCGTATTTTAACTTCATATGAGCTCCCATATGCACAAAACCACTAGACATAAGATCCCATGGACCAACTGGATCAAAACCACTTCCAGTATAGCGGTAAAGATCAGGTGCACCTAAAGTATGAAACATTTCATGACTTAGAGTATAAACTCCAGTCTGGTTTTCAGGTTGGAAAGTGTAATCATAAACCCTTTTCCCATTTATATTAACAACGTATGTGTATAATACCCAGCGATGTGCCCAAAGCAAGTCTGACCATCCATCAGAGTTTCCACGAATGATAAAGCATATATTATCTACTCGTCCGTCATTATCACCATCGATTACCAAATCTGTTGGAACCTGGCTAGCAATTGCATTTATAGCGTTTTGCAAAAGTGTATGTTCTCTTATTCTACTTTGCTCGTCATTTTCGTAACCAATTGTATTAGTAGTTGCATTATAAGGTTGGTAATATGCTCTTGGTTGTGAGTCCTGATAACTAAGATTTAGTGAAGGATCATCAACTTCAGGATAATGATGGCTTTGAATGTTAAGTAATCCGTAGGATACCTCATTAAAATAATTCTTCATTGAAACACCTTCTTCAGGATTGAAAAATTGATCATATTCAGTTCTAGATTTGGTAAACTCTTCTTGATCGCTAAATCGAATATATACCACAAGATTGTTAATTGTTCCTTCATGAGGTGCTTTACCCTTTGGGTCATCTATTCCTTTCCAAAAGGCATTTACTCTTTTTTGATAATCCTCAGGGCTAATTTTTATATGAGTTTTTAAACCAATATGGGCAGGATTAATAGAATTAACCTTGAAAATTGATGGAACAACTTTGCCATTATCCAAAGTAGCATAGTAGTAGAATCCATCTTTATGTTGAATTATCGTGTAGCCTTCAGCATCATGTAAGTAATTAAAGAACTCATCACCAGAAGCAAAGCAATGTATTTCAGTGCCGTCGGGGTTATAGACAATCGTAGGAACATTTTCAAGATATGCTGCCCAAGTATAGAATATACTTAAAGAGAATATTATTGAAAATATTGCTATTTTTTTAATAAATTGATTTGTTATTAATTTCATTTTTCTAGTCCTCTTTTACATTATTGCAAATAAAAAATACGATTAATTTAAGGGTTCAAAAATACAAAATCATAATTAATTATTACATAAAAACAACTACTTCAAATAAGATAACCTAATAAATGAAAACGTAAATGTTAATTGAATAGCACAAATAAAACTAATTAGCAGAAAGTGTATAGAAGTAATAATATTCTTTAAAAAGGTGTTTTCCTTTATTTTTTCACCAATCTTTTTACTGTACTTTCTCCAGTATTCATTTTTAATGTTATCAAGTAAATCCCTGGCTGTAAATGTTCTGTATTTATATCGATATATGAATTACCAGAAGAAGTAAAATTTAAGATTTCGTGCCCAATAATATTTATAATGCTAATATTTTTAACGTCTACAGCATTTCTAATATTAAGATTACTGGAAAAAGGATTTGGATAAATCTCAACTTTTGATAAAACATCAGAAGGAACATCGGTAAACCATCCAAAATGGCCAACAATTTCAACATCTGATGTTTGAACAGTAAACAAAAGCGGATTATCGATTGAAATAGAATCTCCATCTATTGTCCACTTCTTAAACTCATAACCTTGATTAGCAGTTGCTGTAATACATACCACAGAATTTGGAATGTATGGTCCATCATTTGTGTCATCATTTACATTTCCAGCGTAATCAGGATATGCGGTAAGGTTAACATTATATGCCCCAACCCATTTAAAATGTCCAACTATTTCAACATCTTGATTAGGTACAGTATATTGAAGAGGGTTTTCATTTGAAATAGAATCACCTTCAATAGTCCATTTTTCAAGAATATAACCCTTATATGGATTTGCAGAAATTGTTATTTCTTCTCCAGGTTGATAATATTCATCATTTGTTTCATCAATTACAGTCCCTCCGTAAGGTGGATCTGCACTTACCGAAACATAGTACACCTCTCCAAGTTGAAATGTTATTGTTTCTCCAATTGAGGAAATATTCCTTATATCAAGTCCACCAGGATTACCATTAGAAAGAAAAGAGGATGGATTAGTTGAATCATTTATCGAAGTGCGTCCAACATTTGAGGAGAAAGCAGCTGAATTAACGCTACCATTCTCTGAAGTTGTACCAAAAGGTCTATATATGTACACCTCATCGGGAGGACCACCTGCATTTCCATTGCCAGCAGTTAGATTAATTCTGTACACTAGTAATCCACTGTTAGGAAGATTATTTTCATATAATCCTTCTCTTTTTCGGTACTCCACAATAAAATATTCACTGCTTGAATTAGGAGAGTTTATTCGATATGCATTGTTTTCGCTTGATGTTAAAGGGTTAAGGGTATATACACCTGGTTGTGAAATTGTTGGAATTTGATTGATCCATTTACTATTGGTATATTTTCTTTTCATATGGGCTCCCATGTGAACAAATCCACCTGCCATAAGATCCCAAGGTCCAACTGGATTATAGCTTCCTGAATAACGATATAAATCAGGTGCTCCAAGTGTATGAAACATCTCATGAGCTAAAGTTGATACCCCTGTTTGGTTTTCGGGTTGGAATGTATAATCATATACTCGTTTCCCATTAATGTTTACAACGTATGTGTATAAAGCCCAGCGATGTGCCCATAATAGATCAGCCCAGCCACCTGAAGAGCCTCTTACAATAAAACATATATTATCAACATAGTTGTCATTGTCTCCATCAATAATGAGGTCAGCTGGTATTTGAGTAGAAATTGAATTAATGGCATTAACAAGGAGGGTGTGTTCACGTACTCTTCTTTCATATCCATTATTGCCACCCTGATAACCTATGGGATTAGAGGTTTCATTATAGGGTTGATAATATGCCCGAGGGTGTTCGTCTTGAAAACTAAGATTTAATGTTGGATCCTCGATAATAGGATAATGATAACTTTCAATATTAAGTTGACCGTATGAAACCTCATTGAAAAAATTTTTCATTGATATACCCTCTTCTGGGTTGAACAATGCATCATAATCATTGCGTGAAACGTTAAATTCTGTATCATCACTAAATCGAATGTATACAACAATATTATTGAGAGTTCCAGTATGTGGAGCTTTTCCCTTTGGATCATCAATTTCTTTCCAAAACTCATTTACTCTTTTCTGGTAATCTTCAGGTGTTATTAAAGCATATGGCTGTAAACCTACTGTTGAAGGGTTAACTTGATTAACCTTAAATTGTGATGGAACTAAATCACCATTACTTAAAACTGCATAGTAATAATATCCATCCTTTTCCTGAATTATGGTAAAACCATCTGCATCATGGAGGTAATTAAAATATTCATCGCCAGATGAAAAGCAATGAATCTCTGTTCCATCGGGATTAATAACTACTGTTGGTAAATTCTCCAAATAGGCTGCTGAAGTGTAAAAAAAACCAAAAGGAATAATAATTATTATTATCAATAATTTTTTTATTAAACTAGTAGCAAGTTTCTTCATCATGTAATATTTAAAATTATTTTTAGATTTATTATTTATTGATTAATAATTTGATTGCGTTTATGTTTTAAAGTTTAAAAAATGCAAACATATAACTTTTTTTTTTAGAAGTTAATAAATCATTTTTAAAGAATCCTAGATACAATTAACCTTTTGATAATAAAAAGCATATTATTAACACAATGGCAAGTTTGATTTTTAAATATGATTGCTTATGAAAGAAAATTTTTTAAAAGAAAGAGGTATTGAAGATGAATTTCAATATAAAACCTCTCGAAGTAGCGGAGCAGGTGGACAGAATGTAAATAAGTTAAGCACAAAAGTAGAACTTCGTTTTAATATTTCTGAATCAAAAATTCTAAGCGAAGGGGAGAAGTTAATCCTTATTGAGAGACTATCACAAAAATTAACACAGGATGGATATATTATTGTAGTATCTCAGGTTGAGAGAACCCAATTAAAAAATAGGGAAAGGTGTAAAGACAAGTTTTATAAAATTATTTCAAAAGCACTATTTAAACCGAGGGAAAGAATACTCACATTACCTACAGAAGAATCTAAAAAGAAAAGAATGGAATCTAAGCGCCATTTATCAGAAAAAAAGGAATTTAGAAAAAAACCTTTCTAGATTTGTCTATTGGTTTGTTTCTTGTATTTTTAAAATGGAAAAAAGAATTTATATGATTAGGTTAATAACATACCTTGTTTTATATTTTTTAGTTTTAGAAGGTTTGGCGATTAATGCAATTTCCAAAAAAAATGATGTTAATGTCAAGGGAAATATTCAAGAATTTCAATCAAGCAAATTGTACTCAGAACCACCCTTTGATCAAAAAGGGATTATTATAATAACTTCTGAACCAGAAAGTGGAATGCACATTTACATTAATAATCAGAATACAGGAAAAACAACACCTGCAACCATAGATGATATGCCAGTAGGTAAACACGTTATTAAACTCGTTGGAGAATGGTATCGACCTCAAGAAAAAACCATAGATGTTATTGAAGGACAGAGTGTAAGGGTTGGTTTTACTATGGTGGCAAATTTTGCTGAGCTTACAGTTAATACTTCATCAGATGCAATGATTTATATTGATGGAAAAGTTAAGGGTAACACTAGTTGGAAGGGAAGGGTAAAGGAAGGTCTTTGTAAAGTGAGAGTTGAAAAAGAGGGTTATACAACCAGAGAATGGGAAGTTAGCATTGTAAGAGGAAGGGACCAAAAAATAGACCTAATGTTAAGCCCAAAAACAGGTTCTCTTGAGGTAATAACAGAACCTGGCCAAGCCATGATAAGTCTCGATGGAAAAATGTATGGAATGACCCCAAAGGTTATACCCGATTTGCTCTTGGGCAATTATAATTTAACCATAGAAAAACAGGGATATACAAGCGTTTCAATGAGGGTTATTATTGAAGATGCAAAAACAACAACAGTAGATATAAAACTTATTTATGGTAAAGAGATAACAGTATCGAGTCAACCAAGTGGCGCTTACCTAATTGTACAAGAAGACACAATAGGCATTACACCTATATCATTAATACTCAGATTTGGTAATCACGAAATAAAATTGGTTAAAAACGACGAGATTTTAGTCGAAACTATTCATGTTTCACCGACTGGGAAAAAAGAATTCGATTATACTCTTAAGCAATCTAATGATCCTTTTTATGGGCAAATGGTATTTGTAAAGGGTGGAACTTTTAAGATGGGTGATACGTTTGGCATAGGTAATAAGGAGGAAAGACCAGTACATATGGTCACTCTAGGTGATTTCTATATTGGAAAGTATGAAGTTACCCAAGCACAATGGAAATTTATTATGGGTGAAAACCCAAGTCATTTTATAAACTGTGATAATTGCCCAGTGGAGCGAGTTAGTTGGAATGAGGTTCAGATTTTTATTACTAAGTTGAATATGCTTACCGGAAAAAATTATCGTTTACCTACAGAAGCAGAGTGGGAGTATGCTGCTAAAGGAGGAGAAATGAGCCAAGGCTATAGGTATGCAGGTGGCAATAATATTAATTTCGTTTCTTGGTATTCTGGTAATAGCCAAGGCAAAACGCAACCAGTAGGTACTATAAAACCAAATGAATTAGATTTGTACGATATGAGTGGAAACGTTTATGAATGGTGTAGCGATTGGTTTGATTATTATACTGAATCCCCAAAAACAAATCCTGAAGGACCAGAACAAGGCGAATTTAAAATTGTCAAGGGAGGCAGCTGGTATGGTTATATAGGAGGTAGCCGGATATCATGTCGTGGAAGCGACGATCCGGGCAATAAGCGTAGCTACATTGGATTTCGGGTTGCTATGAGCCCATAAATAGGTTGAGTACCCTTTTTTAGCAAAACAGGCTCATCCTTAGTTGGAATGAGCCTGTTTTTTTGAAATATGATGAAAAAAGTCTTACCAAAAAACTACATAGAGAAAAATTAGAATTATTGATAGTACTAATGCGCTAATATTAAAACTTCTACTTGTCTCAAAAAGCTGGCGCGATAGGGGAATTCCCTTAGTGTCATCTTTTCCCTTGTTGTCAATGTAGCTGAATAGGATGATTAAGCCAATGGTTATTAAACACGTTGCCATCATTTGCTTCATAAATGGTAAAGTAACAAATAGTGACTCAAGGGCAGAACCATCTACCCAGCCATTAGGCCCTACCTTAAAGTAAAGGGCTATGGGTATGGAAAGTACTACGCCAACGATGGCTCCCTTGTTAGTTGCTTTTCGGTAGAACAACCCCATCATAAATACTGCTAAAATTCCAGGGCTAACTACGCCTGTATACTCTTGAATATACTGGAATACCTGACCAATATTACTAAGCTGTGGGGCAATAAGAACAGCTATTATAAGGGCTATGGCAGCAGCAATACGACCCACCGAAACAGTTTGTGCATTTGTTGCTTTCTTGTTGATATAAGGACGGTAAATGTCCATTGTGAAAATGGTGGATGTTGAGTTAAGCATTGATGCCAATGAGGATACTATGGCTGCCGCTAGGGCTGCAAGTACAAGTCCCTTTAATCCGATGGGAATAAATTTGCTGATAAGCCAAGGAGCTGCGCTATCGTTAAGAATTTGTCCGTCGGGTCCAACAAAGGTAGAATCCAAAATTGCGCCATCCTGGTAGTTAAGAACGTATGCAACTATTCCTGGGACAACAACAATGAGAGGGATGATCAACTTTAAAAAGGCAGCGAAGGCTATACCCTTTTGCCCTTCTTTTAAACTTTTTGCAGCCAGAGTTCGCTGAATGATATATTGATTAAACCCCCAGTAGTATAGGTTAGCAACCCACATCCCGCCGATTAAAACTGCTAAACCTGGTAAATCCCACCAGGCATCACGCCCATCGGGTGTAATTATTTCACCCTTTGATAGTATCATAGAAAATTTCTCAGGGACAACCTCGTACAGGTATTGGAAGCCATTTAGTATACCTCCATCGGGTGTAAGCTTGCTAACGGCAATGATAGTGGTTACCAATCCACCGATAATCAGTAAGGTAACCTGGATTACATCAGTCCATGCAACAGCCGATAATCCTCCCCAAAGTGAGTATGCAGCAGCAAAAAGGGCAAGGCCTAGGATTGCCGTAAGCATTAAGCTGCCATTACCCACTCCAACTATGGTATCGATTGCTTTTGCACCAAGGAAAAGAACCGAAGTAAGGTTAACAAAAATGAAAAGCGATATCCAAAATATCGCAAGAATTGTTTTAAGGTTTTTACTAAAGCGATGCTCAACGAATTCAGGGATCGTGTATATCTTCTTCTCAATAAATATCGGTAGGAAGAACTTTCCAACAATAATCAGAGTAATGGCAGCCATCCACTCATATGAAGCTATAGCAAGCCCAATGGCAAAACCTGAGCCCGACATGCCAATGAATTGTTCTGCAGAGATGTTTGCTGCTATCAGCGATGCCCCAATTGCCCACCAGGGCAACGATTTTCCAGCAAGGAAGTAATCCTCAGCTGTTCGCTCTACACCTTTTTTACGTCGCGATACCCATAACCCAACGGATACAATGATAAGTGCGTATAAGGCAAAAATTACATAGTCAATATTGGCAAAATTTCCATTCATCAGCTATATTTTTTAGGTAATTTAAGAAAGTGTTTTTTGTTTAATCATGGAATATTTTATACAAATGTGGTAAAAACAAAAAATAATCCTGCAAAAAGATGATCAAAAACTTCAGATCAAATCATAAAAAGCCTAGCCAAATAATTTTGTACCACCCTCAATTCTACAGGTAAATATTTCTGGTTTACCACCATTTGGGGTTTTATACCCTGAAACTATTAATCGTTTGAAATCATCAATAAAATCATTTTGAACTAAGTTGATGGTGCAGCCCCCAAATCCTCCTCCCATCATTCTTGCACCAAGAACTCCGTCGAGGGGTACTGTTAGTTCAACTAACCTGTCTAGTTCGGCACAGCTAACCTCATACTTATCACGTAACCCATAGTGCGATTGATACATAAACTTCCCAAACCGGTTAAAATCTTTCTCATCAAGAGCATTGCAGGCCAGCAATACTCGTTCGTTCTCTTCAATAACGTATGTGCATCGATCCCAAATTTTTGCATCAAATCTATGTTTAAGTTGTTGTATAAAATCCAAATTTACATCTCGTAGCGAAAGAATATTACCATTATGTTGCTTGAGAATATCAACTCCTTGCTGACATTCTTTTCTACGTTTGTTGTATTCTGATGATGCAAGGGAATGTTTTACTCCAGTATTAACCAATACAATTGATAAATGACTCATATCCAATTCGTAGTATTGATGTTCAAGCGACTGACAGTCGAGCTTAATTACATGATTCTCCCTGCCATATAGAACAGCGAACTGGTCCATAATGCCACACTTTACACCTGCGTACTCATGTTCTGCCCTTTGGGCTAGTTTAGCCAATTCTAAATTGCTGTATCCTAATGAATAGATTTCATTTAACGAAAAAGCCAATCCACATTCAATGGCTGCTGAGGATGACATACCAGCACCAATGGGAATATTACCTCCAAAAACACAGTCGAACCCAGGTACTCTTTTCCCATCATTAACCAATTGGGCGATAACGCCCAACAGGTAGTTTGCCCATTGTTCATTACTTGGCTCAATTTTGTTGCTTAATGTGCTGTATTTCTTATTCAAATCATAGGCAAGGAATCGGTAGCTTTTTAAACCATTGGGTTTAATGGCAAAGTAAACATATTTGTTTACTGCTGCAGGCAGCACGAAACCATTGTTATAATCAGTATGCTCACCTATTAAATTTACCCTACCAGGAGATCTTACCAGAGTAGGATAGGGTGAAAAGTGCTTCTCGAACGATAATTTTATGTGGTTAATCATGAATAAAATCTCTTTTATTTTATAGTATTGCTAACCGTTATTCCAGTATCATTACAAATCCCCCAGCTCCAATAATCTCATGTGTGAATGTATTGTATTTCGAAACAGGCATTATATCTTTAAGAATATCATCAGGTGTTTCACCATTGGTGAGCAGGGTCAATTGGTATTGCCTGTCTCCTAAAAAGTATAAACTGAATGATACAAGTTGATTGCTTTCTCCTGCCATACCTGCTACGTACCAAACTGATCCTTTCCGACGTGCCATTACGATTACCTTACCCATTTCACCTATAATGGGTATTGATTCATCCCAAATTACTGGAACTTTTGATAAAAATTCCAATGTCACTTCATCATGCTCATAAAAAGTTGGTGAATCGGCGAGCATTTGAACACCACCATGATATACTACATACATGGCCAACTGTTGTGCTCTGGTGCTCATTGCGTGAGGGTTACTCCACGACTTTTTAAACTCCGAAGGAAAATGGTATCTCATGGCCCCAGGTGTATAGTCCATTGGACCAACAATATTCCTTATGAAAGGAATGGTAAGGTTATGTTCAGGTGTACATCTGTTTGAAAACTTATTGTACTCAAGGCCTAGTACTCCTTCGATATTCAAAACATTGGGGAAAGTGCGACTAATCCCTGTTGGCTTATAAATTCCATGAAGGTTTAATAAAAGTTTTCGTTTTGCACATTCTTCGGCAAGCTGGTTAACAAAATCAACCATTCGCTGGTCGCAGCGATCGAAAAAATCAACTTTAAGGCCAGCAATGCCCATTTGCTGGAATCTGTCAAGGTTAGCAATCAAATCCTTATCAAGTGTATTCCACATAGCCCAAAGGAATACCCCAACATTTCGTTCCTTAGCATAGCTGATAACCTCGTCGAGGTTAAGTTTGCTATTCACTCGTTTTAAGTTCCAGAGCTTCGACCATCCATCGTCGATATTGATGTACTCAATGCCATTACTGGAGGCGAAGTCGATCATGTACTTATATGTATGTGTGTTTATGCCCGATTTAAAATCAACCCCTTGTAAATTACAGTTGTGATACCAGTCCCACACAACTTTTCCAGGTTGAACCCAGCTAAAATCGTACTGAGGATAATCAGCAAGTTGGTAAACAAGAGTATTGTCTAATATTTCCCTATCTGAATCAGCAATCATAATTACCCGCCAAGGGAATGTTCTTTTACCGCTCGTTTTTGCAATGTAATCTTCGGTGCTTCTTACAACCATTCTCGAAAGGTGTGGCCATTTAACCAGCCTTAGTCGTCCAAGAATTTCCTGGGATTCTCGTTTTGGATATTTTGGGAAAACACCTTTAATGATATTTTTCTTATCCTTCTGAATAAACATTCCTGGGTATTCAAATAAGTCCGATTCAGAAATAACCACCACGTTCCCAGCATTTGTTTTAAACATCAATGGAGTTAAACCAAAGGATTTCGAGTTAATGTCTTCAATTTTAATGGGCTTGTAGGTGGGTTCAAAAGAAGTAGAATAACTTCTCGCCTCGGGATAGTAAATTGTTGATTCTTCGGGAATTACAAACTCAACCTGTTCGTTGTAAACTATGATATCATCGGATAAATCGCTCACAAATCGCCAGGCTACCCCGTTATTATATGCTCTAAATTCAATTGAAACATTATGAAGTGTACGAATAGTCATACATACATAGTTATTAGGTATCCTTGCCGATATTCCCCATTGTGGTCTCAGAACCTGAATATTTTGGGTTTGGCTTGACCTAGAATATTCCTCAAAAATTTTTTCTGAAAATTCTGAAGTATTTATTCCTATTGATGAGGGATTTATGATGATTTTTCCCTTTTTGAGAACAGAGTACTTAATGCCATTCTCAATATCAACCTTAATGGTTATTGCTCCATCGGGTGAAGAAACCTGATAGGTTTGTGCCGATAGGATAGGGGCAATACAAAGTAAAAATAAAACTAACAGCAATTTACTTTTCATACATAGCAAATGTATTTAAAGTTGAAAAATCCTATAAAAACTTATAATGCTTTCGTATAACTTTTTTAACGTTCCAAACGCACTTCAACCCTTTTTTGAATGTTACAAAATCGCCTGCCTTAATCTTAAATTCACCATCTTTTGTTTTTACATTTACTTCGCCATCAATGATATAGCATTGCTCATCGGTTTCATAATACCAATCGAAACAGGAAACCTCCTTTTCCCAAATTGGCCACTGTTTTACCCTGATCTCTTCTAATTCCTGATTAGAAAGGGTTTCAATAATAACCTTACCCATATTTATTGGATTATTCACAAAAATAGGAAACCTTAATGAATAACTGTTAGTTCAGGTAGCGACATTTCTATTATATTTGCTTAAAAAAGTTATGGTAACAACTCTTCATATCGGTTTACAACACATATCTGAGCATATTGTTACACGAGAAGACACTGCGTTGAATTATGGTTCAGGTTTTTTGGAGGTATTTGCTACTCCATCGATGATAGCATTAATGGAAAACTCTGCCATGAAAGCGGTTCAAAATCAACTACCAGATGGTTATGGAACAGTTGGTATTGAAATTAATGTAAAGCATATTAAGGCAACTCCAATAGGAATGAAGGTAAAAAGTGAGGCAATCCTTACGGAGATAAACGATAAAAGGCTTACTTTTTTGCTTAAGGCATGGGATGAACAGGGGGAAATAGGCTTAGGTAATCACACTCGATATATTGTTGATAACGTTAAGTTTATGGAAAAAGTAAAGGGTTTCAGATAGAACACCTTGAAACCCTTGTTAAAATATCATTCTATTATCTTGTATCGCTATTCGACATCAGGTTTCCCCTTTAAGGATTCCCAGGCAATATAACCACAAATGGTAAAGAACATTATTAACCCAAGGATCTGGGCTGAATTTGACTCAAACCACTCTAGGTTAACAAAGTTGATACCACCAAACTTAAGAATAGCACTTATAACTCCCATTAATGCACCCCCTGCTATAAACCCCGATGCTATTAATGTACCCCGTTCGCGACGTGCCTGGTTAACCTTGGTATCTTTGCTTCGAGTAGAAACAATATGTGCAATGATTCCGCCAACGAGAAGAGGTGTGTTCAAATGCAATGGAATAAACATACCAAGGGCAAAAGCTAAAGCAGGAACATTTATCAAGGTTAGAATTAATGAAAGCATTGCCCCTGCGCCATACAAAAGCCAGGGTGCTGGCTTACCGCTCATCATTGGTTCTATAACCGCAGCCATAGCATTGGCTTGAGGTGCAACAAGTGCCCCCTCTCCTGTAAAACCGTAGGTTTTGTTGAGTAGTATGATAACACCACCAACAGTTGCTGCAGAAACTAATGTTCCTAAAAATTTCCAACTTTGCTGCTTGTAGGGAGAGGAACCTAGCCAGTAACCTATTTTTAGGTCGGTGATAAAACCACCAGCCATAGATAGTGCAGTACATACAACCCCACCAATTACTAGTGCAGCAACCATGCCACTTTCGCCCGATAGACCAACTGAGGACAGGATTAGTGATGCTATGATTAGGGTCATGAGTGTCATCCCTGATACAGGGTTTGTGCCTACTATGGCAATTGCGTTAGCAGCAACGGTTGTAAATAGGAAAGCAATGATCATCACTATGGCCAAACCCACAAGGGCGTGGGTAAGATTGTGCACCACTCCAAATTGGAAGAATACGAAGATTAGCAATGCTGTGGCAAGCAATCCAAAACCAATAATCTTCATGGGCAAGTCACGGCGAGTGCGTAGTTCCTGCTTGTTGGCATCGCTCTTGCGACCAACAGTTTCGGAAACTGCAAGACCAACTGCTTGTTTAATAATTCCCCAGGATCTAATAATACCAATGATTCCAGCCATTGCTATGCCTCCAATACCAATGGGACGAATGTAATGAGTAAACATTTCCTCAGCGCTCATACTCCCAATTACAGTAAGTGCATTTGTTCCAACAGGATTGGTCATTCCTTCGGCGAAAAAATTTAAAAATGGGATAAATACAAACCAACCTACAAAGGATCCTGCGCATATTATTGCAGCGTACTTTAATCCGATAATGTATCCCAAGCCTAAAATAGCAGCACCTACGTTTATTTGGAATACCATCTTAGCTTTATTGGCAAGCGTTTCGCCAAAAGGGATTACCCGTGTGGTGAAAACCTCGCTCCACCAGCCAAATGTGGCAATAATAAAATCGTAAACACCTCCAATTAAACCACTGATTAATAGTAATTTTGCTTGTTTGCCACCCTTTTCCCCCGATACTAGGACCTCGGTAGTGGCCGTTGCCTCAGGGAAAGGATATTTCCCATGCATGTCCTGAACAAAATATTTTCGAAATGGAATCAGGAATAGAATACCCAGAACACCTCCAAGTAATGACGATATGAAAACCTGGTAAAACTGAGCCTCAAGGTTGAGAATGTATAGAGCTGGAAGAGTAAAAATTGCCCCTGCAACAATAACGCCTGAACTGGCACCAATGGATTGAATAATCACATTCTCTCCAAGTGCGTTCTTGCGCTTAGTTAATGCGGATATTCCAATGGCAATGATGGCAATTGGAATCGCTGCTTCGAATACTTGTCCAATTTTCAGGCCCAAGTATGCTGCAGCTGCCGAAAAAATGATGGCCATTAAAAGTCCCCAAAGAACAGAATATAAACTTATCTCCGGTACAATTTTCAGGGGCGACATTACCGGTTGGTATTCCTCATCAGGTTTCAATTCCTGATAAGCATTTTCGGGTAATCCCTTAATCTTTTCGTGATCGTTGTGTTCTGACATTTCTTTGATTATTAGATTGATATGAAATAAATTTGAAATAATCTTTACTTATCCTCAAGAAAATTGAGGATGACAAAATACAAAAGGTTTTGAAATTATTTTAATTAGATAAGGAAAATTCCAGCTGCGAATCTACCTCCATGACCATGACGTGCTGAGAAAAAAGTATCGTTTTGAGTTATCGTACAGATACCTGATATTTCAATTTTTTCTGGGTTTACACCCGACTCAAGAAGCGAAATCTTATTGGCTTTCCACATATCGAAAACGATTTTACCATCCATGTTTTTAATCACTTTTTCCACATCAAAGTTTTTGGCAACCTCATCAATTACATCCTTGCCAACTTCGTAGCAGCAAGGACCTCCCGATGGGCCTATACCCACAACCAGATCACTTGGGATAGTGCCAAATTCGTTCTTCATGTTCTCAATAAGCACCGAAGGTATTTTTAGCACTGTTCCCTTCCAGCCTGCATGAGCAACTCCAATGGCTCTTTTTACAGGGTCAAAAAAGATTATGGGAACGCAATCCGCAGCAAGAGTAATCAGGCAAAGCCCTGGAATATTGGTGATAAATCCATCGGTATCGGCAAAAGCATCTGTTAGAGAAAGGCTTCCTTTTCCACGATCGCTCTCATAAACTCTTTGCACATGAGTGCCATGTGCTTGAATGGGGTAAACAAAATCCTTCGAATTTAATTCCACAGCCTTTGCAACCCTTCTGCGGTTCTCGATTACATTCTCCAGCGCATCATCCTGAATCATACCTAAGTTTAGGCTATCGTAAGTTCCTGTGCTTACTCCTCCTTGACGGGTGGTTACGAAGTGATTTGCTAATTCCTTATGCTTTGTTAGATTTTCGAACTTTGCTAGCCTAATTCCTTCGTTTTCTTCAAATTTCATCTGATTTTTTTATTGTGATTTATTTGAAATAAAATAAATTACAAGTTTAGCAAAAAACTTTATCAGAAAAAGTCATTAGTGATCGTAAAAAAAGTAGTGTCCAGCTAATCTTTTCTTTGTTTAAGAATATAAGATGGGCACTACTTTTTTTTCCTATTTTTGGATATACCAAAAATTATAAACTATGGATGATTTATTATCTCTTTTACCCTCAAACGAAAAAATGTTTGAATATATCGTTAACTACGGAGGGAAAATTTTGCTTGCAGTTGTTACATTAATTGTAGGATTGTGGGTAATTGGAAGGTTTATTAAAATGCTTAGAAATGTTTTTGAAAAACGTTCCTTTGAGAAAACCTTGCAAAACTTTTTACTATCTCTATTTGGCGTTTTGCTAAAAATAATGCTGGTTATTAGCGTGGTAACTATGGTTGGTATTCAAATGACCTCATTCATTGCGCTGCTAGGAGCAGCAGGATTAGCATTTGGTATGGCGCTATCGGGAACTCTACAAAATTTTGCAGGAGGTGTCATGCTATTAATACTTAAACCTTTTAAAGTTGGAGATTTCATTGAAACCCAAGGTTTTGCTGGCACTGTTAAGGAGATTCAAATTTTTCATACAATTCTTAACACACCTGATAAAAAGTTAATCATTTTACCTAATGGAGGGTTAAGTACCAGCTCAATGGTAAACTACTCTAGCGAACCGCAAAGGAGAATTGAATGGACATTTGGCATTGGCTACGCCGATAGTATTGATAAAGCGAAAGAAACCATTATGGAAGTACTTACTGCAGATGAAAGAGTTTTGAAGGATCCAGCCCCATTTGTTGGCGTTATTTCCCTCGGCGATAGCTCAGTGAACATTGTAGCTCGCGTTTGGGTTGATGCACTCGACTACTGGGATGTATTCTTTAAAATGAACGAAGCGGTTAAGAATGAGTTTGATAGCAAGGGAATATCAATACCTTTCCCACAGCACGATGTTCACCTGTTTCAGGCTAAGTAAAAAATTATCCTCAACCCATCAGACCGCTCAAAGCGGTCAGACGGGTTTAGTTTTACCTATCCAACCATCCCTTAAACTCAGCCACCTTCTCTCTGCTAACCAGCACATCTTCGTCGGTTGCTACGGAAAGCTTAACTTTTAGTCTACTGCCAGAGTAGGCAATAATATCTTTAATGGCTGATAGCGCAACTATATGCTTACGGCTTACCCTGAAGAAATCATTGGGATTGAGCAAGTTTGATAGCTGATCCAGCGACTGGTCGATACCATAATCTCTACCAGCAATGGTGCGGATAAAAGTGTACTTCTCGCTGCTAAAGAATAGCGCAATTTCCTCAACGGGAATCATCCGGATATGCTCTCCAACCTTAACCACAAAACGGGTTTTGTAGGTATTTGTGAGCATCGAAAGGGCTTTTGCTATGGCATCGTTACTTAAAGCCTGCGGCTTTTGGGCAAAACCTTTTTGAAATTTTTGTATTGCTTGTGAAAGTTCCTTTTCATCGATGGGCTTTAGTAAATAGTCGATGCTGTTCACCTTGAATGCCTTTATGGCGTATTCGTTGAAGGCTGTGGTGAAAATTACGGGGAATTCAATATCAACCTGCTCGAAAATTTCAAAGCTTATACCATCGGCGAGCTGGATATCGAAGAATGCCAGATCGGGATGCTTGTTGGCCTTAAGCCACTTAACAGATGAGGAGACCGAATCGAAAGTGGCAAGATGATTCAGTTCAGGTGCAATTTTTGAAATCAATTTCAAAAGCCTTTCGGCTGTTGGTTTCTCGTCTTCGGCAATGATGTAGTTCATCTAATCTAATTATTATCCAAGAGGTTTAATACTTCTATTCCAATAATATTCTGCTCACCGAAGCAGTATGAATTGATTAAAACAACCACACCATTCTGCGTTGAACTGTTGTAGGCAATGAATGATGAAAAACCTTTAGTACCTCCATTGTGCCAGTATATATTGCTGTTATCATCATTAATAATAATATTCCAACCCAAACCAATGTGTTGGTGCTCATTTATTTCAAAAGTACTTGTCTTTGTAAGACTTAGCGCATCACTTAGTGATGAATTCTCGAATTCCATGTTCTGCTTTAGGTAAATCATCATGTCGTGGAGGTTTGACAAGATTGCACCTGCAGGTGCAAAAATATCAGACCATTGTCTAAATCCAACCGGTTGGTTCCCATAGTATCCCTGAGCAAAGTTTGAAGTTAAAAGACTTGCGGAATCGCAGGAAGTGTAATTCATCTCCATTAAGCTAAAAATCTTTTCGTTAAGAAGTTGGTTGTAGCTAGTAGAAAAAATATTACTTACCAAGTAACCAGCAAGACCCATTCCTAAGTTTGAGTAACAATACTCCGTTCCTGGAGCTGAGTTTAGCTCATAACCATTGAAGAATGCTGCCAAATCAACCTCCGAATAATCTGCAACCGATAGATCTGATGGCAAATTATCGGGCATATAAGGTAAACCCGAGGTATGATTTAAAAGGTTTACAAATTTAATATGTACTCCATCCTTGCTGGGAACCGTAATGTTTTGAGGAAAATAACCATCGATTGTATCGGTAAGGTTGAGGTTGCTCTCAATAACATAACTGGCAAATAGCAGAGCTGTAAATGTTTTGGTCACTGATCCTATTTCAAATATTGTGAACTCATCGATTGGCTCACCTGTTGAAAGGTTTTTTGTACCAAAGAAATAGTTCTTTCCAATTCCATTGTGATATGTTCCAACGGCAACTCCAGGTGTTCGACCAAAAACAATGTGCGATTTTACAATCTGCTCAATTTTCTGATCGAGGGTTTGTACAGTATCTTCCTTGTTGCACGATTCAAAAAGTGTTAGAACAATGATAGTTAGTAAAGGTATTATTTTCATCAACTGCTAGTTTAAAAATTTTGAGATGCTAAATTGGAAAGCTGGAAAAATTATTTGAGATACCTTAATACTCTCAACGCTACTTATGGAATACGGGCTAAAACTAACGTATGTATGGCAACCAAAATAGTAACCGTTTACGATTTGTGTCTTAAACCCTAAACCAATTGGAAAACTGATATTTACACGGTGGTAGTAATCAGAAACATTATCACTTTCACCGTTTAACTCATTAATCAAACGAGCATTAAGTAATAGGTTTACCTCAAATCCACATAAAATATTAAAGATGATTCTATTATTATCCAGAGAACTATAGCCAAGAAGAAAGGAATTCTTAAAATAATTTGCATTCGTTTTTTGTTGGATATAACCGCCACCTTCCTGTGAAAATGACATTGAATACTCACCATACCATCGTTGGAACGGGTAATACTTAATTCCTAATCCAATTCTACTTCTAAACCTTGTATCTTGAGTTAACATTAAATCCTGAGAAGAATTGACCGAGTAAAGCGGACATTGGATTGAATAAGCAGCGGTTAACTCAAATTTCTTACTGTGTGTTGAATCGGTTTGTGCTTTAACAATAAACGAAACAAATAGGAAACCCAACACAAATAATTTCTTCATTATATCCTTAATATTTAAATAGTTCTTTTTTAGTTGCTTGTATTATACTTTTTGTAAATAAATACAATCTATAATCAAAAATCATGCAAAGAATTAAATAATTTAAAATACGTAACCTAGCAAACACTCAAGCCCAGGTAAAACCTTTGAATCGATCAATTTATAGGTTACCAATCCTTTAGCGTTGATAAAAATGTAGCTGTTGAATTGGTATTTGTAGCCTATATCGGCTCCTAGGTTTAGGGTTGTATGGGTTGAAAAGTCCTTCGACCAGGAGTTTCCTCCGAATATTCCAACATACGTATCATTTTTCCCTCCAATGTCTTTGCTGTGAAAAGGATGATACCGAAACCCAAACCGGGAAACTAAATCGGGATGATCCTTGCTTTTAATTACCCAATGCCCCAGCACATACTCAGAACATAACTCAGCCGAAACCGAAGGAGAAAAGTAGTATTCAAGCTCAAAATTAGGAACTCCATAAGCCAGTTTAAGGACATTGGTAGAGATTAAAAATGTTCCCTTTTGGTTCATATTCTGAGCAATAACTGAGTTGAATAGCACAACAAAAAACCCGAGTAGGAATAGTTTTCGCATGGCAAAAGATTTCAATTACTTGAACTTCGACAATTTTAAATTGGCAAATGTTGGCTGGTAACTCCTTAAATCTAAAGAAGCTCCACCCAGAGTAAAGAATAATCCCTCCTGGTACTCGAAAAGTTTGCTCTCACCAAAAGATCCAGAAAGAAATAAAGAATCATCGATTCTAGAGACATTGATAACTACAGGTTTTTTGCCCAAGGCAAACGCCAGCTTCGCGTACCATTTAAAATCCATGCCACCAAGCATTACCTCATAGGATCCAGTGTATTGTGACCAATCGTTTTTATACACTGAGTCAACAGTGCATTGATAAATAGCGTTTTGGTTTACAGGAACTTTTGCTTGAGCAAAGGGATTGAATTCATTAGCTACTAATGAATCATTTTTGATATTCATTTTAACGGCGCCGATATATTTCTCTATTATCGAAATTGCCAATGAAAAGCAATCTGCATATTTATTGGCAAGTACCACACAACCAATATTATACTTCGGAATCCAAACCATTGAGCATCCATAACCAAAGCCGCCACCGTTATGGTTCAGGTAGTAAGTTCCCAATAACGAATCGACATAGGTTCCCAGTCCGTAATTATTCATCTCAACCGAGTACATTTCGTGTAACGAATTCTGATTAATCAGTCTTTTGCCATCAATTTTTCCAAGATTCATGTGAAACTGAACGTACTTCACCATATCGCTGAGCGTAGAATATGCAGCACCAGAACCGATTAAGGGAATAGGATAGTGATTTGATTTTACCCAAGTATCTATACCCTCGGTTTTATTCTTTGTGTTAACAAAAACTTGATCGTTAACCGTTGAATTATTCATTCCAAGTAGGTTAAATACTCTTGTTTTCAGAAATATATCATAAGGAATACCACTAACCTTTTCAACAATTTGAGCAGCCAAATCGAAGCCAAGATTTGAGTACGAGTACTTTGTTCCCACAGGGAATTTTAGCCACGACTCACCTATACTCTCCAGATGTTTTTCGATGGATGGAAATGAATAATCGTAATTGTTTCCAACCGGAGCCTCGTGTGGAAAACCGGCCGTATGGGAAAGAAGAATTCGCAGAGTTATCTTTGATTCTGGATTCTCTTCGAAGCAGCTGTTAACCTTAAATTCAGAAAGATACTTTGAAATTGGTGTATCCAAATCAAGCAAACCCTCCTCAAGGGCTATCATTACCGACAATGCGGTAATATTTTTCGATACCGACTGGAGGCTAAACATGGTGGAATCGTTCACAGGGAATCCGTAAGTAGATTTCCCCTGAACGTGTTCCCAGATAATTTCCTCGCTATCAAAAATAGCAACAGCAATTCCTTTTACGCTACTCTTCTTTTGAAAAACATTCAATTCCTTCTGAAATTCGGAATGTAAAGCAGGTATAGTATTTGTTTCAGGTTCTTCGCCCTTAATACAGCTACTTATCAGCAACCCAATTAATACAGGAAAAAATCTTATCATCATTATTTAAAGCTTTTTAAGAATTGGCAACTTAACGGTATAGTGTTCACTGCTAATCTCAATTTTCATGGGGATATCCGAAAGATATTCGTAACGTTTGCATATGGTCTCAAGTCCAATCCCACCCGAATCGTGAATCGTGTTGCGTTTCTGAAAATTATTCTGAACAATAATAAAATCATTTTCTCTCCAAACCTTCACATTCAATGGCTTTTCTTCGGAAATAACATTGTGCTTAAAGCAATTCTCCAGTAGAATCTGTAAAGAGAGCGGAATAATAAATCCGGAAGTATCACCAATATCAATACTAACCTGCAAATTCTCTCCGTGCCTCACTAAATGGAGATTTGTAAACGATTTTATAAAGCTAACCTCCTCGCTCAAAGGCACTAATTCGCTTTCGCGATGTTCCAAAACGTATCGGTAAATATTTGAGAACTGCTGGATAAACTCTTTCGCCTTCTGCGTATCGGTATCAACAAGAGAACTCAAAACGCTTAAACTATTGAAAAGGAAATGCGGGTTTATCTGGCTTTTTAGGGCATCGTAGCGCAGCTGAATGGTTTCCTGCTGAAGTTTTGCCTCGTTAAGGGTTGATATTCGCCACCACTTGAAGAACTGAAAAAGATAGAATACTTCAATAATCAATAGCGATATTATCAAGGTGAGTAACATCTGGGGGAAGAATCTTTCAATGTCGTTCTGAAAATTGATATTAAAAACAATCTGAAAAACAAAGAAGTAACCTGTTACAATTATGATTATGGTATAAATAATTGATAGTATTAAAGCGATTAATAGGGTAAGTTTTGGTTTCAAAGTCCATGGAAATACTCTACTGCTTGCCCAGTGAATTAGTTGATTCCCTTTCCAAATGGCAACCGCCATTAAAAAACCGAATTGTGTATTTGCAATGAATGAGTTAAGACCCTGGAACAACCCCTTCCCAATGAAAAGATATATAACGAATGTGCTGATAAGGAAAGCAAAAACCAAATCTCGGAGTTGGATCAAAATAAATCGTAACGCTTTAGTAGATAGGTTCTCCATTTTAAACAAGGATTGATAAAAAACTGAAGATTAATATTACACCAAATTTCTAAATTATTAATCTTAGATGAAATAAAAATGTTATGATTTCCTCATCCCTTTTAACTTGAATTTCAATTTCTTTGCCATGCTCTTTGAGCATTTGATGGATACCAAGCACTCCAACCTTAAGTGCGTCCTGCATATTTATAGCAATCACTTCATCGTCAATCATAATACCGGCTCTTTGTGCTGGTGAATCGTTAGAAAGTTGGTTTACTATTATCCGAGTTCTAGAATTATCAATGTATGCAACTTCAAATCCTGCACAGTTGGTTTCAATAAGCGCATCGGTGTACTGATTTAATTCCCAGTAGGTAACATTGCGTTTGTAGTCGTAGGTGATATTATACTTTCGCAGGATTTTATTACCCAGAATTCCGGAAAACTTCTTCCACGATAGTACACCTTTATCAGCATTTGATATTGAAACAGGTAAAGAACGAAAGTCGAGCTCCCCAACGGAAAAATGCTTTAACCTTCCTGTGCTCATATCGATCTCATCGTCCGACAATCCCTTTGTTTTATAGGTAATTAGCTTTGAAAACTTCGTTTTCAGGTCGTTTTTTCTTGAAAAAGGGGATGAGAAGATAAGTGAATGAGCCGCTCCGCTGTCAATCAGATACTTTCCTTTAACTGATGTTCCGTCGTCAAATTCAACTATTCCCGTTAGGTAGCTTAGATTTAGGACAGGAATCTTTTTTATGGGTATCTCAATGCCATTACCTAAGTACTGATATTCATCCTTCGAGTAAAGCTCTATGTATCCAGTATCGTAATCTACTTTAACCACATATCTAGTTAACAGGATATCGCCTACAATTCCATCAATATTAATACCGCTTTCCAGCTCGATATGTTCCAGAGGGATGCAGTAAAGGATAATGCCCTTTAATACAATGTCATTAATCTTTAGTGTGTTACCCTTGATCTTCTTAACATCCTTTACGCTTCCACCACCACCGGTTGCACTTACCGATTTTCCGGAAGCTAAATTCATATCTTTAGCAACCCTATCATTCAGAACCATCACGCCACTTGTGGCTCCAGTATCAAATAGGCAATTCAATGTATCGGAATTGTTTAAGGTTAATTTAAATATTACGTATTCCCCTTTTAGTTCAAACGGTATCCGTTCTATAGGATCAATTTCCTGTCCGAATGAAGATTGTATTTTGGCTGAACACATGCTAACCAATGAGCATAGAGCGATACAGAGTAATGTTTTCATGGCTTTTTTAGATTTTTTTTTCAAATTTTTCACACTGCAAATATCCGCTGAAGCATACCCATATAAAACAAAAACCCGACGAGCTGTTGATTCGTCGGGTTGGATTGTATGACAATTAATATCAAGTGATAGGTTAATCCCATTCAGCGGTAATCTTTGTAATTAATTCATTATTGTTCACATCATTTTGAACATCAACGCGTAAAGCAGTTTTAAGGGTAATTTCCAGCGTTTTTTCAACCCAACCAGCTATACGATGCATAATGAGCTTTTCGCTAAGCTTAAATTGTCCGAGCTGAATAACACAACGTTTATCCTTACTTTCAATCACCTTTATGTCGGAGGGTTTATAGTAAGCTGAAAAAATACTAGAAGCCCTGCTGAGCACAAAATGAGGACTACTTACCCTCACAAATATTTTATAAATTCCCTTCAGTGCTATTTCAGCGCTGTACCTTCCCAATGCTAAGGCAGCATCAGTATGATTTCCATTGAAAAAAAGATCACCTACCTTTTGGGTAGGAATTATAACCGAATCGATTAGATTATACCAACTTGTAGCATAAATTGGTTGTTCAAAAATTGTCCTTGAAGATTGAGGCATCGACTGGATCCATTCAAGATAACGAGTTGGGTAGGTTTCCTTTACAAAATCAGGAGTGGTTTTTACAGCAGTTCCTTTTATCTCCATATTGGTTTTAGTTTATGAAATAAATTTTAATACAAAGTAATAAAAAAAAACGATAGGTACATATAATTTTATATTGATAAAATTGAGAAAGCAAAATAATTATAAAACATTACAATAATTGAAGCTAATATTTAACGGAATTAACTTGTTTAAGACAAATTAAAATATATTTTTAAACTTTTACTATTTTTGGGATCAAATTATACAAACTGGTTGATAAATTTACTGCCCCAAATATTTGGGACAGTTTTTTTATGCATTAAATTGGCTAACTATGAATAGCATCTCAAAAAATAAGGTCTCATTTATTGACAAATTTTTAAATATTGTAGAAAGAGGAGGTAATGCACTTCCACATCCTGCATCTCTCTTTGCCATTTTTGCTTTATTGGCGCTAGCTTTTTCTGCGATTGGCCATTTTTTGGGTTGGACTGTTACTCATCCTGCCACAGGGGAACTTATCAAGACTGTTAATCTTGTTTCTAAAGAGGGATTAGAAAGGATTATCGATGAAATGGTTCACAACTATACCAGTTTTGCTCCGCTTGGCATTGTAATGGTTGCCATAATGGGTATTGGAATTGCAGAGGGGAGTGGTCTTATTGGTGCACTTATTAGAAGATTGGTTTTAGCATCTCCTCGTAGAATATTAACTTTTGTAATAGTGCTAGCCGGAATCCTTTCAAATACAGCAAGTGATATAGGCTATGTTCTGCTAATACCCTTAGCAGGTATCATTTATATAGCTGTAGGACGACATCCCATCGTTGGAATGGCTGCAGCATTTGCAGGGGTATCTGGTGGTTTTAGCGCAAACCTGATTTTGGGTACAATTGATCCGCTGGTTGCAGGTTTATCAGAGGAAGGTGCACATATATTGGATCCATCATACCTTGTAAATCCAACAGCAAACTACTATTTCATGTTTGTTTCCACTTTTTTGATTGCCTTTACAGGAACATGGGTTACCGAAAAGTTTATTGCTCCACGATATGGTAAATATACTGGAGAGGAGCAGGGAGAAAAGATTGAACCCCTTTCGCAGAAAGAAAGGAAAGGAATTCGTTGGAGTTTTTATACTCTACTGATTTGGATTGTTGTAATCCTTATTGGCATAATTCCATCAAATGGATTTCTTCGTGGTCCCGATGGGGGTATTCTATCATCACCATTAATTAAAGGAGTTATAGCCATTCTTTTCCTCGTAGCGGGTTCTATGGGTGTTGTTTACGGGGTAGTTACCGGAAAGTATAAAAACGATGGCGATGTTGTAAAGGGAATGACCGTTAGCCTTAAGTCAATTGCTAACTATATGGTGCTAGTTTTTTTTGCCGCACAGTTTGTCGCATACTTCCGATGGAGCAATCTGGGTGTTATTTTCGCTATAAGTGGCGCTGAAATGTTAATAAAAGCCAATTTGGGGGTTATTCCTTTGATGTTAATGTTTATTGTGCTTGCAGCTATTATAAATATGTTCATGGGAAGTGCTTCAGCCAAGTGGGCCATAATGGCACCTATTTTTGTGCCAATGTTCATGTTATTAGGTTATTCTCCTGAACTCTCTCAAGTAGTTTACCGTATAGGCGATTCAATAACAAACGTTATTTCTCCTATGATGAGTTTCTTTGCGCTTATCATTGCATATTTCCATAAGTACGATGAGAAAGCAGGCATAGGAACCATTATCTCTACTATGCTTCCATATTCGATTGTATTCTTTATTGGCTGGTCTATTTTGCTGATAGTTTGGATATTGCTGGGATTACCCTTAGGACCAGGTGCCGGACTTTACTACCAAATGCCAATAACACCCTAATCAAGAATCAATGGTTTCCATTAAAAATACTCTTCCATTTAACGATCCAGTTATTGAGGCTATTGCCTCAAAATATTTACTTCCTGAACTCACTTGTACGACAGATGTTTACCTGGATTTAGTTGAAAATATCATTTCGCAGCAACTTTCTGGCAAGGTCGCATCCATTATTTTTAGTAGGTTTAAGGAGTTATTCCCAGCCAATTATCCTGAAGCAAAAATGCTCGTTGAGATATCCGTTGAAAGGTTAAGATCAGCAGGACTTTCCAATGCCAAGGCTCAATATGTTAAGAATGTTGCCCAGTTTTCGCTTTATGAAGATATATCAATTAATAGAATTAATAAGCTGTCAGATGATGAGCTGATAGCTTTGTTAACAAAAATAAAAGGTGTAGGAGTTTGGACTGCTCAAATGGTTTTAATCTTTTCCCTTAATCGCCCCGATGTTTTTCCAATTGATGATCTAGCAATACAACTAGGTATGCAAAACTTATATGGTATAAATTACAAAGGGAAAGATCTTAAGAAACAACTTTCAGCTATATCTGATATGTGGAAACCTTACAGAACACTCGGAACTCGCTATGTATGGTTACATGTGAATAAGATGAAGGAAATGAATACACGTTTTTAAAGCTAAAGGATTCTTTCACATATATTCCTTAAACCTTGATCCTTGAAACATATTCAATGTACTCAACAATCCCCTTTATATCATTCGGATTAAACCAATTGATATCCTTATCCTTAGCCCACCAAGTAAGCTGACGTTTAGCATATCTTCTGCTATTACGCTTTATAAGTTCAATTGCCTGCTCAAGTGTATTTTTGCCTTCTAAATGATCAAATATCTCCTTGTAACCAACTGTTTTAAGTGCATTATGACTTTTAAACGCTGCTAATTTTTTCACCTCATCAACCAACCCCATTGATATCATACGATCAACTCTACAGTTGATTTTTTCATATAGTTCCTCCCGTGGAAGATTGATTCCAATTTTGATAGGTGTAAAGGATCTTTTCTTCATTGGTTGCGTTAGAAAGCTACTGTATGGTTTACCTGTCTGAAGGCATACTTCAACTGCTTTTAGCACACGTTGCGAATTTTTCAGGTCAATTTGGTGATAATGTTCAGGGTCAAGCAGCTTAAGTTGAGCCCTAAGGTTTTCAATGCCATATTGTTTAAGTTGATCTTCGAGCGATTGTCTTAGTTCTGGATCAGGAGTTGGAAAATCATCAATACCCTTACAAACAGCATCAATGTATAGCATAGAACCACCAACAAGCAAAGCAAAGTTTCCCTTTAAAAAAATACTATCTAGTTGTTTAAGAGCGTCCATTTCAAACATTCCACAGCTATACCTATCAGCAATGTTTTTGTGACCAATAAAATAATGAGGCGCTTCGCTTAATTGGTTTGGCGAGGGGCAGGCAGTTCCTATTTTCATCTCCTTAAAAATTTGTCTAGAATCTGCCGATAGGATAGGAGCGTTAAAGAATTTTGATAGTTTAATGCTAAGATCTGTTTTACCAACACCGGTTGGGCCCAATAAAACTATTAAAAACTTTGAAATATCATTATGTGAATACATAAAGGGAAGTGTAAAGTTTCTTCCAATTCGTTAAATTAAAAAAGCAATTTTAAAAAGTAAAAAACTATTTAGTATTGAGCAGTTTATTATAGTTCATCATCCTCGACGTTGTATGTATCGGTTCCTAAATCAAACCCATTAGTATCAGAACCAATATCATTTATTATATCATCAATTGATCCATTATCAAAGGATAAACTATCAAGGTCTACATCTTCAATCAGCAATTGTTCAGGTGCATCTCCCACTGAAGTTGTACATTTTGGGTAGTGTATACCTGGACTAGGTTTGATTATATCATGTAGTTCTAGAAAGAAACCACGATCAGAGAAAATATCAAATACATAAAGCATCCTCTCCTTTTTGTGTTTAAGGAGATCTTGTAGCTTTACTGATTCCATCGGAATGGCTGCTGGTCCAGCATCATTCTCCATATCTATTAGGGTAAGTTCAAGACCCTTATTCCAGTACTCATCAGTAAGAAAAAATGATGCCAACTGTGTTTCTTCGTAATCAAGGTTTTCTTGAATGAAATTGTGAAAGTCGAGGAAAGAGCTGCTATCATCCAATTCATATTCCCTTAGAAAGGTGCTATCCTCGCTCGAAATCATTCGAAATTTATAGATCATAGCAATTTACAAATTGGTATTATATGCAAATTAAGCAAGTTAAGCAGTATAAAAAAAGTATTTTTCAGAAAAGATTTAGATCACCAGTAAAAAACTAAAGATTTCCTAAAAACTCTAACGTATCAATGCCATCCATATAATCAGAGATCTCAGGTTGTTGAGTTTTGCCAAATGCGATTCTCTTGGGTATTTCATTTATGCTGGAGACTATACATTGCAACGATTCTCTCTGTAATTTAATGTAATCAATTATTTGTTGATAGGATTCATAGCTCTGGTAAAATAAAACTCCAACTGGGCTACCCAATCCATCATCTGGTTTAAGCAGTACAAATCCATTATCGTAGTGAGGGAACCCGTTCATAATATATAAAGCACGGTGGTACTCGTAATTATTTGCATATTTGTTGTGATTTAATAAATACTTGAACGAATTCATTTCATTGATAAGTTCAGATAAATCATAATCTTTTGGAATCAGAATTTTTGATACATTTCTACAACCTAACCCAAAGTAGGTGAAGATATCTTTTAACAAACTATTTAATTCAACTTTACTCTCTTTCCCTGATAGAATGGCAACGCTGTGTCTATTCTTACGAATAATATTAGGGAACTTACCGAAGTAGTATTCAAAGTATCGGGCTGAATTGTCGCTACCCGTAGCGATTACAGCGTCAAAACTTTGAAGGTTTTCTTTAACTACGCTTAAATGGTCATCAAATCGTGGTTCAACCTCAAGTAATATATTTACAAAAGCTTGCATCAATCCCCCATCCTTTGATGATATTTTACCCATGAAATAGTGACCTGATACTAAAACACAAATCAAATCATGAACTCCCACAAAAGGAATATTCCCTGCCATTACAACACCTGTTTTTTTGGGGTTACGAGGCGCAAAATACCTTTCAGGATAATTTGATACCCATGATGTGATCTTGTCTTTATTTAGCCATTTGTGAGCAATGGAAAGAATTGCCTCTTCGCAAAAATCAGGAGTAAACCATGGATTCTCAATATGAGCGGTTCCAATGCTTTTCCATAAATAGTTTTGCTCCTTATCATTATATGAATCCAGTATGGATTTGCCAAGCGTTGCAAAAGCGTTGATTCTCTCATCAATGGTCATATCATTTCGTTTATACAAATGTAGGGTTTAAAAAAATACTTTACGAAATTTAACAATTTACTTCATTAAGTAAACGTTTAACTATTTTATCTATCCAACAAATCACTTACCTTTGAATTGTTATTTTTTTTTAAAATGAAAGGATTAGCCCTCTTAACCGATAACTTGAGAATATCATTTGGTGCTATTCGCTCAAACGTACTTCGTACAGCACTTACTATCCTAATTATTGCCATTGGAATAATGGCTTTGGTTGGCATTTTAACAGCCATTGATTCCATTAAAGCTAGCATTAATGATGAGTTTACCATGATGGGTGCCAATACTTTTAGCATTCAAAGCAGGGGAATGAATGTACATGTTGGGGGACAAAGATATAGAACAATCAATCATGCATACATTAGCTATCAGCAGGCAAAGGATTTTATGGATCGATTTGAATTTCCTGCCACAGTTTCAATGTCGGTTTGGGCAACTGGTGCTAGTACTATCAAGTATCGATCGAAAAAAACTAATCCAAATATTGGTGTAAGAGGAGTAAGTAACGGATATTTCGAAACCGCTGGCTTAGAAGTTGAAAAAGGTAGAATGTTCTCTTCGCATGAGCAGGATAACGGTTGGCCTGTGGCAATAATAGGCAAAGAGGTTGCAAGCAAAATTTTTGAAAATAACGAAGATCCATTGGAAAAAGTAATAAGTGTTGGAAGTGCTAAGTATCGTGTAATAGGCGTTCTTAAATCTAAAGGGACAGGTTTTGGAGGAGGTCCCGATCGTTCAGTGCTTCTACCAGTTCATAACGTTGCAACATATTTTTCACGCCCCAACATGAACTACACTATCAATATTAAGCCCCACAACCCTCAGCATCTTGAGTATGCAGTTAACGAAGCTGAGGGAATTTTTCGCATAGTGCGAAATCTTAAGGCTATTGACCCATCAGACTTTAATATTGAGAAGAGTGATTCGTTGGCAAAAATTTTACTTGATAATCTTAAGTATGTTACCATAGCAGCTACATTAATAGGCATTATCACCTTGCTGGGTGCAGCGGTAGGACTTATGAACATTATGCTAGTAGCCGTTGCTGAACGTACTAGAGAAATTGGGACACGAAAGGCGATAGGTGCAAAATCGTCGACCATAAAACAGCAATTTCTATTCGAAGCCATCGTAATATGCCAAATGGGTGGTTTGTTGGGAATAATATTAGGCATCTTAATAGGGAATCTTGTTTCAGTGCTCACTGGTAGTTCATTTGTAATTCCTTGGTCGTGGATGGGACTGGGAGTTGCTATATGCTTTCTCGTTGGTTTAGCTTCGGGGTATATTCCTGCCGTTAAGGCCTCAAAACTCGATCCCATTGAGGCACTAAGGTATGAGTAGCTATCCTCTGGCTTAAATCCTAAATATTGATCTATATTTATGGCTCTTGCTTAAAACATTCAGAAACGTTTAGAATAAAAGGCAACCAACTTCATTGTCTCGTAAATTAACCTTATACAGATAATGTCCTCCTATATAATACCCGATATTCATGGGTGCCTTATCACACTCAGAAAACTTATTGAAGATGTGATAGGGGTAGGGAAGGATGATAAGCTGTACTTTCTCGGAGATTATATTGATCGAGGGCCTTACAGCGCGCAATTGGTAGACTACTTACTTGATCTGATGAATAAGGGTTACAATTTAAATTGCTTAAGGGGTAACCACGAGCAGATGCTACTTGATGCATTCAGCAACATGTCTAATTTCAATATTTGGATGTATAATACGGGAAATGTTACAATAAAAAGTTATAAAGATTTATTGGGATATTCATTTTTATTCCCAGTTGATCTACCCATCAACCATTTTCATTTTTACTCAGGTTTATCACATTATATTGAAATAGGTTCTAGATATATACTGGTACATGCTGGTTTTAACTTTAGATCAGAAAAACCCATGCAAGATTATGAGGCAATGCTTTGGAGTCGATCATATAATATTCCCAAAGATTTTCTACCAGGTAAAATTATTATTCATGGACATACACCAAAACCAATAAATACAATTAAAGCCATTATAAATGATCCTGAAAGCCATATAATTCCATTAGATGCCGGTTGTGTTTTTGGAGAAATATCAGAGGGTCTTGGGTATTTGGTAGCCCTGGAATTGGAAAAAAATAAGCTCTTTTCTGTTAAGAAACTTGAAAACTCTGAGCTGAAAATCAATTAAAATCATTGACTATTGTTGTATCAATAGAAGTATTATTGTAAAAAAAATACTTGGCAAAACCTGTTAAAGTGACATTGTATTGAAGTTCAGAATAATCCTCTTCAGTGATCAACCCTCTTTCATACATTTTTCCTGCTATAAAGCTAAAGTAACTTTCCATATGTGTTTTTAGATTACCTAAAGAATCGAAGTTGTGCATATAGCTATTAGGGCGAGGAATTATGCTGGCTAAAAAGATTGCCTCATTAAGTTTCAAGTCCTTTGGATCTTTATTAAAATAGAATTCCGAAGCTTCAAAAATCCCATTTATGTTAGGACCCCAATCGATAATGTTAAGATAAACTTCAAGGATTCTATCCTTTTCCACCAGCTTTTGTGTCTCAATTAACCAAACAATAATTGCCTCTTCTGCCTTTCGGAGTAAGTTTTTATTACGATTTAGATATAAATTTTTAACCAATTGCATAGTAATAGTGCTTCCACCCCGATAAAGTTTTTGTTGCTTAATGTTATGTAACAATGCATATCGAAATCCTTCGAGATCGAATCCTTTATGGTTGTAAAACCCGCCATCTTCAGCAGTTATGACAGCATTTCTAACATAGGGTGATATCTGTTCTAAGGATCGAAATTTTATATTCTTACTATCTAATATAATACTTTTTTTAATGCTGTCGCAACGTATAATTATATATGAAAAAGTGTCATTTAACATTCTAAAGTCCTCTTTTCCCATAGAAAGTATAGAAAAATCAATGGGTTTTAGCTTAGCATAGAATTCTAAGCTATCAGGTTGTGCAAAATCTATGTTGAATAAAAAATCAAATTGAGTAGTCCCTCTAACTTTGATTCCATCTAGCGTTGTAAAAAGGCCTTTGGGAATAGATTCGAAAAGATCGGATGCCTTTTGATCTCCTGCTTCTATCTTGACTTTAAGTTTGGGCTTAAAGCTATTTGTTATTGAAACCTCAATGGGAAGAAGAACTTTATTAATTGCAATGTGAGTTGTATTATCTAAAACTAATCCGCTTGATGAAAAAGACGCACCGAAATTAGTTCCTGCATATTTAATAAAAATCTCATTTTCTGAAAGTTTTGGATGAAAAGTTTGAATGCCAAGAACTTCCAATACACCCATTAAATAGATACTATCGTGCATTATCGTTTGGCTAGAAATCGAAAAATGAATTGAATCAACATCACATCTCATATTTTTAATGGCCAAATTAAAAGGGATAGGAATTTTGCTGCCATCAAGTGATTTTACTTTGATATTCATACCATTATTAAATTTCATTGCATTTCCTGTTACTATATAATGGCTGATATGGTCATTCTGGTTAATTCTGATTTGTGCGAATATTTCTCCGTGAAGACTTGAAAATTTGTCAGAAAATAACTTCAAATCAACATCATCCTTTTCATACTTTAGGGAAAAATTATTTATTTCAATTTCTGAGGATGATAAAACCGGAATTACATTCATTATTCGGTATATGTGTTTAATATTTAATGGCTTACCCTTTTTAATAAAGTTTTCAGTGTTAATTAGTGTATTTAGGGTTGTTCTATTTTCAATTTCTTTATTTTTTATAACCTTTTCTATGTAGCTATTAATGTTTAATTCAAGTGTATCAATTTTAAAGAATATCGGATTTGTTTTGAATGTAATCAAGTTCCTTAAGGATATTCTAATATCAACCCTTTTTGAATGAATGAATGGCTGATTTCCGATACGATTTACATAGAGGTGATCAATCCTAAAGCCATTGATGCCAATCACTTGTGCAGTTTTATATGTGATGTTTATATCATGACTTTGCCTTAACCATTCGATTCGTTTATTTAGAAATAATCGGAATAGTGGCGTTTTCAGATTATAGGCAATTACCAGCAAGCTGGAAATGCAAAGTAGTGCAAAAATCAATCGCCTATGCTGTAATCTCAGGCTCATGCTGAGTTTTTATTGAAATTTAGTAAAGTTAATCAATCTAGGAAAAGATTTATTTTTTTTCGGTGATTTCTAAACATCATTTTGGATTCACTAGGGATGTTGTAGGATATTTTAGGCCTTCCATGCCAGTTAAAACTGCCTTAACCGAGCCTACCAGTATTTTGGCTTCTACCAAAATGGGTATTCTGTTTTGATCATCGGTTACCCAAACGAAAAGATCTTCTCCACCTTTAAAGATAGTACCTTCAACCAACAACACGGAAAATCGAATGGTATTAAAAATGGTTCCGTCACGCATTTCTAAAACTTCTTTTCCTTGGTATCTAATAAATAAATCAAAAACCTCATTGTCTACGGCCATCGTTAGAGGAATCTTTTGGCCTACTTCGTACAGGTTAAAGTTTAGGCTGCGGCAATAGTAAATAGCACTTAACACATCAAATGTGCATGGTTTCAATGGTAGAATTTCTCGCTTATAAGGTCTGTCAGATGTTTCACTGATAATATCCAATTCATTCTTTTCATGCCTGAAAACATAACTATTATATGCCTTATAACTTCCTTCGTGAGTATCCCTTTCAAACCAAAATGGTTGTAATGTTTCCTGATTAACTATCGACTCAAATCTATCTCGTACTTTAAAAAACCAATCATACTGCTTGAGTGTCCACCCAAGGGATTTTAAATAGAACGCCGGTTGATCGAAATAGATAGTATCAGATACAGTAAAAATTACGTCTCCTGCATTGACCCAAATAAAACCCCAATTGTATACAGCTCTGTATGTTATCGTTTCACCTGATTTAAACTGAATACTACTTACTTTACAACCATTTTCCTGAGCAGATAATGGACTAAAATGGAATAGAATTAAAAGTAATATGTTTGAAAACACTCTTATTCGCATCACGTGAAGTAATAAATAATTAACCGTTTAATAATGAGTCTACTTTAATGTCCTTATGCTATCTTCTTTCTTGCTTTTAGCAAATTTTTCTATTAAAGCTATAGTTAGTAAACCTAGGATAGCAAATACGATCGCTAAAACAACTTGAGAGTTGAACGAATCCGGTATAAAAAGCTTGTATCCCTGCACTATCTTTTCGTTGTTTTTTAAAATAAACTCTCCTATGGCATCAGTTCTGTACAATTCAGTTTTCCATGGCCACAGAATACTCAAAGAGCCAAGTATAAAACCGGTAAGTAGGGCTATAGTCTGATCTTTATATTTTTTAAAAATCCATGATAGGATATGTGATAGGGCAAGGATTCCGATTATTCCACCCAAAACAACAGGTGCAAGTATGCTGATATTCCCTTCATTCACAGCATCGATCATAACAAGTTCGTAATTGCCCATGAGGATCAGAACAAATGAACCCGAAAGCCCTGGAAGAATCATACTGCAAATGGCAACAACCCCACAAATCATTAGATAAAAAAAGGAATCGTTGGGTGTTGATGGATTCAAGTATGAAATCCAAATGGCAATAGCAGTACCAAAAGTAAAAGATAAAACTACACTAGCATTCCATTTTTTTATAGTTTTACCAACGTAGTAAACAGATGCGATTATTAGTCCAAAGAAGAAAGACCAGATATAAACTGGGTGACTAATAAAAAGGTATTTTAATACTTTTGCTAATGTTACTATACTTATAACCATTCCCAAGAGAACAATTATAAGAAAGTAGAAATCTACATAATTGATCACCTCTTTAATTTTACCCTTGAATAAGAGCTTAATTGCTGTTGTATCAAATGATTTTATGGCATGAATAATCCGCTCAAAGATGCCAGTTATTAATGCAATGGTTCCGCCCGAAACGCCAGGAATTACATTGGCAGCACCCATTCCCATGCCCTTTAGAAGTAGCATTATGTATTGTTTAATCAGTCTATTCATAAAGTATCATAATAAAACTATTACGGAAAAATGGTATATTGATCAGAAAGCAAATCTATAGTAAAAATTGAAGAAATAATAAATTAAAACCCAATTGAAATATTTGGTTATATAAATGCACTAATTATTACATCAAGTTGAGTCTTGGTAAAAAAAAGTGTAAAGAAAGAAAAGTTATAAGAGTTTTACCTTACTCACAAAGCTATCATCGTTGATGATTGAAACTATTGAGAAAAACTCATCGATTGCGCTTGAAGCAATTTTTTTAGCACCTCTAAGCAATTCAATAGCTATATGAGGCTTATTTTGTAGATACATTGCTGCAGCACAAATAACCTTAAGAGGGTAGGTTTCGCTAAATCTTTCAGCAATTTCATCGTAAAGTTCTTCAACATCAGCGAATGCTTCTTTGCATAGAAGGGTTTCGGCCATGCCTATGAATGCATCAGGCTCATCGGGATTAAGTAGGGTAGCCTGTCGGTATGCATCTATGGCTTCATCTATTCTATTTATCTCATATTTAGCCCTAGCTAAACCAAGCCAAAAGTCATAGTTTTCGGGTTCAATGGCTATGGCTTTATTAATGTTTTCCAATGCTAGATTGGGTTGTTGGGTTTTAAGTTTTACTAAACCAATTCCAAAATAGGCTTCGGCATATGAAGGGAATATTTCTAAACTTCTATTATAAGTGTTTATTGCTTTATCGTAAAGACATAATTTTTCATAGCATTCACCAATTGAAACGTATAGCCTTGGATTTTCAGGTTCATACTTAATTAATTCGGTAAGCTCTTCAATGGCTTCAGAATATTTACCAATTGTAGCCAGAGTATTGGCTTTATTATGTATTGCTGAACTATTTGCAGGATCAATAGCAATGGCATAATCATATGCTTCAAGAGCCTTTTCAAAATTTCCGGTTCTTGTGTATACAATACCCAAGTTATACCAAACGCTAGTAGAGAATGGGTTTATGTCAAGGTAAAGGTTGTAGTGTTCTGCACTTTTATCGAATTCGCCAATGCATTCGAAACAATATCCTAACTCAAAATTGATATTCAATGAATTATTTTCGATGGTAAAAGCGTATAAGAGGTAGCGTATGGCAATATTGTACTCGGTAATCTCTTGATATAATGAAGCTATTCTGTATAGTAAATCAACTCTGTCCTCTGTAAAACTTGATATAGCCTGTCTAAATGATTTTTCGGCCTGTTCAAATTCGTTTAGTCCAAGGTGTGATTGTCCCATTAAAAAATGTACTTCAGCACTATCTGACTCAATTTTAATCAAAAGCTGTAAAAGCTGTAAAGCTTTTTTAAAATTTCCATTTATAACTAATAACTCGGCTTTCCTTATTTGAATTTCGGATGAATTAGGGTGGATTTGGCTTGCGATTCGAACAGCCTCAGCAGCTTGCTTTGCATTATCTGAATTGAGATAAAAATCAATAATATATTCGAAATCAACAACATCGAAAAAGAAACTTTTTCTTTGCCTCAGCATATCCTCATACTTTTGTACTATTTCAAAAGTATCATCTTCATCAAATATGTAATCTCTTTCTTCCCTCATATTAAAGCATAATCTAGCGATGCAAATCTAATAAAATATAAGCTTAAACTCTTGTAATACCTTTAAATTATATTAACAACATCAAAAACATATTAACAAAACATCAATTCGCATAGAGTCAAAAGATAGTGTTATTGACAAATGATAAGTTAAACCTAAGGTTTAAAAAAGGAGATGGATGAATTGAAAATGTATTTTTATGTTAATATCATTATTGTTAAAACAATGATATTAAAAAATAAATGCTATTAAAACTATCTTGTTAAATAATAAGTATATAACTATTAATAAGGTTTGCCCTTTTCTTTAAAGAACTGCATAAACTGAACTCGCTCAAATGCAGCTGGGTTGTACGATCGAACTTGGCTCATTTTACCTCTAAAGTCATCAATTTTTTTAAACCCTTTTTCACCCATCCATTCCTGAACATCGTTTAACATGATTTGTATTTGACCAAGCCCATTGCGATATAAAGTGGAACAAACCTGTACGGCTATAGCACCTGCTAGTAGTTGTTTAACGACTCCCTCCCCGTTATGAATTCCAGTAGAAGCGGCTAAATCACAATTTATCCTGTCGGCCATAATGGCAATCCATCTTAATGGCAAAGCCATTTCAGCTGAAGAACTTAAAACGTTGGTGGTAGTAAATTCGAAGTTATGTATATCAAAATCGGGACGATAGTAACGATTGAAAAGAACTATTGCTTTTATAGGTGTTTCGCCAAGCCTTTTGATTAGATTGGAAAGCGAAGCATTATATGGGCTTAGTTTGATTGAAACTGGTATTGTGACTAGCTTTGTTACTTTTTCAATAACATCAAAGTAAACTTGTTCATTTTCTAGGGCCGTCCTACCAGGATCTGATGATAATGAAAATATATTCAACTCTAAACCATCGGCTCCGGCTTCCTGTATACGCTTTGCAAAATCAGGCCATTTATCGGCAGTAATACAGTTAATGCTAGCAATTATTGGAATTTTGACCTCACTCTTCGCATCAGAAATCAGCTTAAGATAATCTGCCACGGGATCTCCCATCTCATCAAAATCAAAGTACTCAATTGTTTCTGGATAAATGAACCCAGAGGCTTGCATTCTGTTGAGGTTGTCTTGTGTCTCCATAATTATTTCTTCTTCAAACAGAGACTTTAAAACAATAGCTGCAACTCCATTGGCTTCTAAGTCTATAATATCACTTAGAGCATTGGTTAATCCTGAACTTGAAGCAATAATAGGATTTTTCAACTTTATTCCCATGTAAGTGGTTGTCAGGTCAAGCATAATGGTATTTTTTAATATAACTAGTTTTAAACTTTATTAACAATCACTGCATTATAATGTTTACTCCAATTATACAAATAATTGAAATTAAATGAAATCCCATTTAAGTACTATACTGAAAAATTACTAATGAGCTTTGATAATTTTTTATATGTTGATTCACCTATTGGTGCCAATGGAAGCCTCAAATTATTCTCGATTAAACCAAGGATGCTTAAAGCGGCTTTAATACCACCAGGATTACCTTCCATAAAAAGAGTTTCAATTATTTCAATTAGTTTTAAGTGGATCTCACGTGAGTGAGTAAAATTGCCAACAAGAGCAAGTTTAACAAGTTTTGAAAACTCTTTTGGAAAAGCATTGCCAACAACAGATATCACACCATCAAGTCCTAGTGCTAGCTGGGGGAGGACTAACGCATCATCTCCAGAAATGACTAGAAAATCTTTGGGTCTATCGCGTAAAATAAACGATTGCTGTATTAAATTACCAGAAGCTTCTTTAACGGCAACAATATTTGGTACTTCATGGGCTAGTTTGAGTGTTGTTTCTGCCGTCATATTAACCCCAGTTCTACCGGGTACATTATAAAGTATAATTGGAAGTCTACATTCTGAAGCAATTGCTCTGTAGTGTAGCTCTAATCCTTTCTGGGTGGGCTTATTATAGTATGGAGTTACTGACAAAATTGCATCAACGCCAAGAAAATCAAATTGCTTAATAGTTTTTATAATGGATGCAGTATTATTTCCTCCCATACCAACTACAATTGAAACTCTTCCATTGTTTTGCTTAACAGTATAACGTACTAGCTCATTCTTCTCTTCTTCATTTAACACTACAGATTCTCCAGTAGTTCCTAATAAAACAATATAATCTACTCCACCCATTATCAAGTGTTCAAGTAGACTGTTAACCGATTTATAATCAATATTTCCCTTCGAATCGAAAGGGGTTACCATGGCTACTCCCAATCCTGTTAATTTTTTTGTCATGGTTAAATAGTTTTTTATTATTAGGTTATTATATATCAAAAAGATATTTAATTATAAAAATAATGTCTTTATTTTATTCTATTATTCTCCTCTTCCTGCTGTGCAAATCGATTATTAATCAAATATAAGTAATGTTTTAGTTGGCTAATAAAATACTCAAGGTTGTTTTCTGTTTTTATATTAATAATTAAATCGTTGGGGTTTCCATAGTAAGATAAACTACCCACTTTAAACTTAGCTTTTGATAACGAAGCAATCCATTTCAATGGAAAAACTTCAACCAAACTGAGATCAATAAGGATGTCAAATTCTTTATTAATAAATTCATTAGTATAAGCCATCAATGGTTTTCCATACCAATTTATCTCTTTTTTGTAAAATACATGTACATTCTTACGCATTAAGTATTTGTGTGGAATATCTTTGCCCGGATAGAATGCAATAAGGGATACTTCAAGGTTTTTTTCTGTTAAAAAACCCATCAACTTTATGGTTTGCTCAAAGTCATTATCTGAAACTAGGAACAAAAGGATGCCAATTTTTCGAGCAGAATCGAAGTTGTGAACCCTTTTATCTCTATTTAAACTTTTTAATTGTTTACGAAGCTTTGAGTGACCGATATTTAGCCTTAGTTTTTTTAACATGCTTATTTTCAGTATATATAAATTATTTTAATAAGTTGAAGAAATCGTCTTCCGAAATAATCTTAACTCCAAGTTTTATTGCTTTGTCAAGTTTTGATGGTCCCATATTTTCACCTGCAATTAGAAGGTTTGTAGCAGAAGAAACACTACTTAAAACTCTGCCTCCATGTTTCATAATCAGTTCCTTCAGTTCGTCGCGCGATATCCGAGTAAAAGTTCCTGAAATAACAACAGAGTAACCCTTAAACTTTCCATTCTCATCAGATTGTTTAAAGCTATCAGTTTCCATTCTTAAGCCAGCCCTTTCAAGCCGATCAATCAAGGTAATGTTTTTATTGTCAGCAAAAAACGAAAGTATACTATGAGCTATTATTTCGCCTACCTCATCCACCTCCATTAGCTCTTCAAAGGTAGCATTTTTTAATCTACTTAACAAGCCAAAATGAAGGCTAAGCTTGCGTGCAGTGGTTTCGCCCACATAACGTATTCCAAGTCCAAAGATTACTTTGTGAAATGGCATTTCCTTTGATTTTGCTATGCTGTTAACCGCATTTGTTGCCGATTTATCAGCAAATCGATCCAACTTAAGGAGTTGATCATAGGTCAAATCATAAAGGTCTGCTATATCCTTAATCAATCCCTCATTAAAGAGTAGTTCAACGGTTTCTTCTCCCAAGCCATCTATATTCATGGCCTTACGACTAATAAAGTGGATAACTCTTCCCTTTAGCTGCGGAGGGCATCCTGTTTGATTAGGGCAGTAATGTTTGGCTTCACCCTCAAATCGAACTAATTTGGTTCCACATTCAGGACAATTGGATATATATTGTATGGGTAATGATTTGTTAGAGCGACTATTAAGATCAACCCCCACAATTTTAGGTATAATTTCTCCACCCTTCTCTACAAAAACGATATCACCAATTCTTAGATCAAGCAAAGCTATTTGATCTGCATTATGCAAGGACGCTCTTTTTACAACAGTTCCAGCAAGTTGAATTGGTTCAAGGTTAGCCACAGGTGTTATTGCACCCGTTCTGCCAACCTGATAATCAACAGAGAGAAGTTTAGTGCTAACTTGTTCGGCTTTATATTTATATGCTATGGCCCAGCGAGGTGTTTTAGCAGTATATCCCAAGTAATTCTGCTGCTGATAGTTATTTACCTTAATAACAACACCATCAATATCAAAAGGTAAATTATAACGTGCTTTGTCCCAATGATCGATGAAACCTTTGACTTCTTCAATGCTTCTACAAAGTTTAATGTACTGTGGTATTTTGAATCCCCACTCCTTAGCCTTTTGTAAATTTTGGAAGTGATTATTGAAAGGTAGTTTTTCACCAAGCAAAAAGTAGAGTAAACAATCAAGTTTACGTTCAGCTACAATTTTTGAGTTTAAGAGTTTTAGTGTTCCAGCAGCTGCATTTCTAGGGTTTGCAAATGGCGTTTCACCCTGTTCAACTCTTTGTTTGTTTAACTCTTCAAAAACTGCATGTGGTAACAAGATTTCACCCCTAATTTCAAATTCATAGGGATAATCGTTCCCCTGAAGAATTAATGGAATTGATCGTATAGTTTTTACATTAGCAGTAACATCATCCCCCTGGGTTCCATCTCCTCGGGTTATAGCCTGCATTAGTTTACCATCTCGATAAGTTAGTCCTATGGCAGTACCATCATATTTCAATTCACATACATATTCCCAATCACTAGTAAGGGATTTTGCAATTCTGTTATTAAAATCGTCAAGCTCTTCAAAAGAATATGTATTTGCCAATGAAAGCATGGGATACCGATGCCTTACCTGTTTAAACCCTTCAGCTAGATCACTGCCAATTCTTTGGGTGGGAGAATTTTCGTCTACCAATTCAGGATATTTCTTTTCAAGTGCTTCAAGATCTTTGAGCATAGCATCATACTCAAAATCCGATATTTCAGGTTTTGCTAATACGTAGTAAAGGTAATTATGACGATTAAGTTCATTGCGCAAATATCTTACCCTCTTGATAATATCCTTTGGAAACATTTAATTTTTTTTTCATAAAGATAACAAGATTTAGAAAAAAGAAAGGCATGCTTTAATTAAGAAAAGTTTGTCGTGCTTTAAGGAAATATAATTATGATATCCTGAGTTGTTACTCAAGAAGAAAGATTTTAAATTTGTCGTAAATATGCTGTTGTATGGATATTGAAGAGCGATTAATAATTAACCGATACAGAGGGTTACTAAGGTCATGTAGGAATAGCCTTAGTTCAGATGATATTGTCCTGATAAGAAAAGCCTTCAAAGAAATTGTTGGGCTTTATAAAAATAGGGGAGATTATGGGGGAGAACCATATTTATTCCATTTAATTAATGTTGCTAAAATTTGTGCAGAGGAAATTGGCTTAGGGGGGAGTTCTATTGCTGCTGCACTTTTACATGATACAATCAATGATAAATTGCTCAATTATATCGATATTGAAAAGAGATATAGCTTAGCAATAGCAAGAATAGTAGATAGCCTTTCTAAAATATCGAAGCTTGATCCTAAAAACCCAACAGAACAAGCCGAAAATTTCAGGGAGTTAATCCTTACCCTTTCAGCCGATGCTCGTGTAATCCTAATAAAATTAGCTGAAAGACTTGGTATTATGCGTTCGTTAGGCTTTTTACCCAAAGAACAACAGCTTAAATTATCATGGGAAACATTTCACCTATATGCCCCTCTAGCCCATAGGCTAGGATTGTATCGACTGAAATCGGAAATGGAGGATTTGGCCATGAAGTACACCAACACTCAGGAGTACAATTTAATTCTAAAAAAATTGAGGAATACAACAACCCGTCGAAATAAATTTATAAAGGAATTCATTGCGCCAATAGAGGAGGAGTTAAAAAAAAGAAAATTTGATTTTGAGATAAAAGGTCGCCCTAAAACTGTTTATTCAATTTGGAAAAAAATGCAGAAACAAGGCGTAACATTCGATAAGATTTACGATGTTTTTGCAATAAGAGTAATTCTTAACAGTCCCTTTGAAAGAGAAAAATCTGATTGTTGGCAAGTATTCTCAATAATTACAGACTCATGGACGCCAAACCCAGAACGTTTACGAGACTGGATTTCAGTTCCTAAAAGCAACGGTTACGAATCGTTACATACAACTGTTGTAGGACCAGAGGGTAAATGGGTTGAGGTGCAGATTCGTACACAGAGAATGAACGAAGTAGCAGAGAAAGGACTTGCTGCACATTGGAAGTATAAGGGTATAAAACAGGATAAAGGACTTGATCAATGGGTGTCGAAGGTACGGGAAATATTGGAAACACCTGTATCAACCCCTGAAGAGTTGGTTGATCAGTTTCATCTTAACCTTTATCAGAAAGAGATATTTGCCTTTACACCCAATGGCGACTTGAGGAAGTTTCCACTTGGTGCATCAGTTTTGGATTTTGCCTTTGATATTCATTCTGATATTGGATCTAATTGTATTGGTGCCAAAGTGAATGGTCGCAATGTGCCTATTAAACAAACCTTAAACAATGGTGATGTAGTTGAAATAATTACTTCAAAGAACCAAAAACCCAAAACGGATTGGTTAAAAATGGTGGTGACAGGGAAAGCTAAGGGTAAAATAAAGCAAAGTTTGAGGGAAGAAAGAAATAAACAGCTAACTGTAGGGAAAGAGATGCTTTTCAGGAGATTTAAGAACTGGAAAGTTACTGATACCGATAAGGCCATAAAACAACTCCAAAAACATTTGAGATTAAAAAACAGCGCTGAACTTTTCGAGGTAATTTCGACTGGGAAGATAAATCTTAGTGATTTAAAATCTGTACTTGTCCTTAACCAAAAGATTGAGCAAACACCTGATATAGCGGAACCTTCAAAACCAAAACCTAAAGATGTTGATGAAGAACAATCTACAGATTACCTGATTATTGATGAAAAACTTGTTAACATAGATTACAAATTGGCCAAATGCTGTAAGCCCATCTTTGGAGATGACATATTTGGATTTGTTACAATTAAGGAAGGCATTAAAATTCACCGGGTAAATTGCCCAAATGCCTCACAGCTTCATCAACGGTATGGCTATAGGATTGTAAGGGCCAAATGGAAGGAGACAAAGGCGCTAACATCATTTCAAACTACGGTTAAGGTCACCGGTTTTGATGAGTTGGGAATGATAAATAAAATATCAGAAGTTATTAGTAAGGATCTTAAAGTAAATATGCGTGCTTTTACTATTACTTCTGAAAATGGAATGTTCGAAGGTAAAATACAACTTTTTGTATCCGATACTAAAAACCTGGATATGTTGCTTTACAAACTTACCAAAATAAAGGGTGTACAAAGAGCCGTGAGAATTAGTGGTAGTTGAAAAAAAATAGAATAAGTGCTCTAATCATTTTGCACAAAATCCCTTCAATTAATAAACCACATTTAATCTTCTTCTGTAAGCTTCTGTATGGCTTGATCCAGTTGGAGAGATTTGAGCCTTAGAAAATGGTTAAGCGCCTTGTTTACAAGATCATCAACAGACTCACCCAAAAAGGGAGCGAGTATTTTAAATTTTTTAAGTGTAATTTGATCGATGTTTACTTGATTATTAACAATTGCTTTAGGCTCTTCTTTTTCTTCAATTGGTTTTTTAATCCGATCAGATTCCTTAATATATTTTGTATTTGCAAGGAGAGCCTTCTGAATATCATTTATCGAAAGTTTACTTTTGGCCATATCGTTTCAGTATTTCTTTTGCTAAATCCATATAATCTTGCGAACCCCTGCTTCTTGGAGAATATTCGAAAATATTTTGTTTAAAAGCACCTGACTCCATCAATGCAATATCTTGACGGATGTATGTATTGAAAAGTTTATCCTCAAAATTATTATTATTAGATAAGTTTGATATTACAGCTTGGCTAAACTTGGTTCTGGGTGTTAATTTAACGAAAAGAATTCCTCCAAGTTCAAGATTAGGGTTCATCCGTTTTTTTACCTTCTCTGTGATAAGCATTATCCTATCAAGTCCAATAAATGCAAAGTTTTCAGCTTGCATCGGTACAATAAAACTGTTGGCAGCAACCAAAGAATTTACGCTAAGGGTACCAAGGCTCGGGGGACAATCTATGAGTATAAAGTCAAAATCATCCGATATTTTTTCAAGTTGCTCCTTAAGCATATATTCCCTACCAGGTTCGTTATTTAGCTGGAATTCAAAATCCAATAACTTTTCGGTAGATGGTAATATGCTTATATAAGAGTTTGATTTAATAATATCATTAATGGTACAACTTCCAACCAATAATTCACCTATTCCCTGCTCACTTACAGCAGAATCGAATGTTGAGGTTAGGTTTCCCTGACTATCAAGATCAACTAAGAGAACACGTTTTTTCTTCTTTGCCAAAGCTGCACCCAAGTTTAAAACCGTTGTGGTCTTACCTGTTCCACCTTTATTATTTATTATGCTGATAATGTTTGCCATATAATCAATTTTTCAACTATTTCCATATAAAAAAACACTAAATAGCCCCACTAAGATACAAATAATCGTGGGAAGAATTATATTTTTAAGTTCGTAAAAAGTTTAATTCAAATTGCACAAATATTTTAATATTATTTTTCGATTACACTTATTTTTTAATTATAATATTTGATTCATTGGTTGTTCTTTGCACCTTAATAAATAATTAATTTGATAAAAATAATAATCAATTCATTATCCTATACGTTTTACTATACTTGTAAAAAAACGATTATTTTTAAGCCCTTAAATAGGATATTAACAAAAATGAATTAGAACTTAAGCAATGGATCAAGTTATTGTATTTATAACTCTAGTAATTACTTTGGTTCTCTTTGCATGGGGTCGATTAAGACACGATTTAGTTGCTTTAATTTCATTGTTTATTTTAGTTATAGCTGGTATCATTTCGCCAACAGATGCATTTATAGGTTTTGGTCATCCTGCAGTAATTACTGTTGCTGCAGTATTAGTTATAGGTAAAGCCCTTGAATTTTCAGGTTTAATAGATTTGCTAGGAAATTGGGTGTCAAAAGTTGGTACAAATTTAACGATTCAAATTTTTGTGCTATCCATTCTCGTGGCAATGGCCTCTGCCTTTATGAATAATGTAGGGGCTTTGGCAATATTAATGCCTGTTGCCATTGGTATGGCAAAAAAGGGCGGTAATCCTCCTTCGTATTTTCTAATGCCAATTGCATTTGCATCTCTTCTTGGTGGTATGATTACGTTAATAGGAACTCCACCCAATATTATAATTGCAACTTTAAGAGCTGAGGAATTGGGAGTTCCTTTCAAAATGTTTGACTTTGCCCCAGTGGGTGTGGGTTTAGCAATAGTAGGAATTATAATCATTTCATTATTCGGATGGAGATTGTTGCCAAAAAGAGCTGCCAGAAAATCAGAGCAGGAAACTTTTCGTATTGAAGATTATATAACAGAAGTTAAAGTTACCAAAAACTCGAAAGCACTGAATATAAGCATTGGCGATTTGATGAGGATTTCCAAAGCCGATGTTCAAATATTGGGGTTTGTCAGAAAAAATAAACGAATTCATGCTCCCGACGAAGAAGAAGAGCTGTTAATCAATGATATAATCATTATCGAAACGGACACTTTTGCTTTAAAATCATTTATTAATGATACTGGGCTCGAATTAGTAGGTGGAAAAAAATTTAGAAAGGATGCCATTGGATCAAGCAATATATCTATAAATGAGGCCATTGTTATGGCTGATTCTCCATTGATTGGACAAACAACTTCAGGATTGAGAATGCGTTCGCGCTTTGGAATTAACCTTTTGGCTGTTGCCAGAAGAAGTGAAAAAATTCATCGCCGATTAGATCATATTATCTTTCGTACAGGCGATGTGATTATGCTTCAGGGTAGAGATCATATGATTAACGAAGCAATAATTTCTATGGGTTGCTTACCCCTCGTCAGAAGAGGATTAAGAATCGGTTTTAAAAAGAACATTGCCCTTAGCTTATCAATATTTATCGCTTCAATTGTTCTCATCATGTTGGGTATACTCCCTGTTCATGTTGCTTTTCCTATGGCAGCTTTAGGAATGATTTTTTCAGGGGTCTTACCATTAAAGCATATGTATTCAAGTATTGATTGGCCTGTAATTATTTTACTAGGTGCCATGCTACCTGTTGGGGAGGCACTGAAAACATCCGGTGGGGCAGAACTAATTGCTAATCAAATATTAATTTTGGCTGAGTTAGTCCCTGTTTGGGCTACGTTAAGTATTCTGTTAATCATAACCATGCTATTGTCTGGAGTAATTAATAATGCTGCTACTGTTGTTCTAATGGCACCTATTGCAATTGGAATAGCGAGGGGTATGGATCTATCAATAGATCCTTTCTTAATGGTAATAGCCGTAGGGGCGTCCGCAGCATTTCTTACACCCATCGGTCATCAATCAAATACTTTGGTAATGGGCCCCGGAGGGTATAGGTTTACTGATTACATCTGGATGGGTTTGCCAATTTCAATTATTGTTATTGCAGTAGCTGTCCCATTAATTATGTATTTTTGGACTTTATAATGTAGAAATATATATAGAAACTGTTTGTTTAAAATTAATTATCTAATAGACTGATTTATACTTATGCCTAAACGTATCTCTTTTTTTAATCATATCTTCGATTCAAGAGAAGATATAATCTTAAGAGATTATTTAGCTCTTGAAAGGACAAAGTTGGCCAATGAGAGAACTTTGCTTTCCTACTCAAGAACATCGCTATACATGTTGCTTGGGGGTATTGCATTTTTGCAGCTACAGGGTTTTATTGAAATTAGATGGTTAGGTTATTTTGCCATAACACTAAGTTTTCTTTTGGCCATATTTGGTATAATCCGATATCTTCAAATAAGAAATCGGCTAATTAGATACTACAGAAGAGCTAAATCTGATAAAATGATTCAGGATCCTTGAAAATTATATTAAACTAAACTAATATTCAAACCATGAAACGATTCCCATCGGGGGTACTTACCGGAAAGCAAGTACAAGAGGTTTTTGCAACAGCTAAAACCGAGGGTTGGGCTATCCCAGCCGTTAACGTAACAGGCACAAATACCATTAATTCTGTATTAGAAACTGCCCGCGAAGTGGGTTCTCCCGTTATCATTCAATTTTCAAACGGTGGCGCATCTTATTTTGCAGGTAAAGGATTAACAAACGATAATCAGATTGCCGCAATTCTGGGTGCCATTTCAGGGGCTAAGCATGTTCATCTTATTGCCGAGACATATGGTGTTCCTGTTATAATGCACACTGATCATGCTGCTAAAAAATTGCTTCCTTGGATAGACGGATTGCTCGATGCTGGTGAAAAGCATTTTAATGAAACAGGGAAACCGCTTTACAGCTCCCACATGCTCGATCTTTCTGAAGAAAGTTTGGAGGAGAACATTAAAATATCAGCGATGTACCTAGCACGAATGGCAAAAATAGGAATGACACTTGAAATTGAGCTTGGCGTAACTGGTGGGGAAGAGGATGGTGTCGATAATACAGGAGTAGATAGTTCAAGACTATACACTCAGCCCGAAGAAGTTGCCTATGCTTATGAGCATTTAATTAAAATTAGCCCCAATTTTACCATTGCAGCATCATTTGGAAACGTACATGGGGTATATAAGCCAGGCAATGTTGTTCTTAGCCCCGGAATACTTAGGGATTCGCAAGAGTTTATTCAAAAAAAATTTGCTACTGCTCCAAAACCTGTAAACTTTGTTTTCCATGGTGGCAGTGGTTCGGAAAAAGAAAAAATTCAGGAAGCCATTAACTATGGTGTTATTAAAATGAACCTTGATACCGACCTTCAATGGGCATTTTGGGATGGAATTCGTAAGTACTACGTTGATAAAGAAGGATATTTGCAGGGTCAAATTGGTAACCCCGAGGGAGATGATAAGCCTAACAAGAAATACTATGATCCAAGAGTTTGGCTCCGTAAAGGAGAAGAAAGCATTATTAAAAGGCTTAAAGAATCGTTTGAGGATTTAAATTGTATTGGTAGAGGGTAGTTTTATCTGTTTTTTTATGAGTAAATTACGTATAGCATTACTGCTACTGACTTGTCATTCCTTTTTTTTATCTCATGCTCAAAAACCAATAAGGGTTGAACCTCCAAATTGGTGGGCTGGGATGAGAAATACGGAACTTCAGCTAATGGTCTATGGCGATAACATTGCAAAAAGCAATGTTGATGTTTCATACCCAGGTGTTGAGGTTATTAGTATTGTCAGCGTTGAGAACCCAAACTATCTTTTCATTAATTTGAATGTAGGCAATGCCAACCCTGGCATTTTCGAAATTGTTTTCTATAAAAACGATGAGAAGATAGCTGTGTACAACTACCATCTTCTTGAACGCATTAATGGCTCTTCCGAACGAAATGGGTTTGATGCCTCCGATGTGATTTATCTTCTTTATCCCGATCGATTTGCCAACGGAAATCCAAACAACGATGAGGTGTCGGAAATGATTGAAGGGGCTAATCGTACCGATATGCATGGCCGTCATGGGGGCGATTTGCAGGGAATATTAAATCATCTTGACTACTTCAACGATTTGGGTGTAACAACTTTATGGTTAAATCCAGTTTTAGAGAATAATCAACCCTCTTGGTCGTACCACGGCTATGCAATCACTGATTTTTACAGGGTTGACCCCCGTTTTGGCGATAACGAGTTGTACAGAATTTTTGTGGAAAAGGCGCACTTAAAGGGCTTAAAGGTTATCAAGGATTTGGTGTTTAACCACTCGGGCAGAGGCCATTGGTGGATTGATGACCTACCAATGAACGATTGGCTTAACCAGTGGGATAACTATACACAGTCAAATTACAGACAGCTTATATCCTTCGATCCACATGCCTCGCAAAGGGATATAAATCTTATGACTAAGGGATGGTTTGACTGGCAAATGCCCGATCTGAACCAGAAAAACCCTTTTGTGGCAAAGTACCTTATTCAAAATAGTATTTGGTGGGCGGAGTATGCCAACCTTAACGGTTTTAGGATGGATACGCATCCGTACTGCGATAAGCACTTTATGGCTCAATGGTGCAATGCTATAATGCAAGAGTATCCTCATTTTAGCATTGTAGGCGAAACGTGGTTCAACCATCCGCTGTGGGTATCGTACTGGCAAATGGATGCAATTAACCCCGATGGCTATAACTCCAATTTGCCCATTGTTATGGACTTCCCTCTGATGAATGCTATTCAGAAGGCTTTTGACGAAGAGGATGGATGGGAAACGGGTTTAGCTCGTTTGTATGAGGTGCTAGCCCATGATTTTACTTACCCAAACTGGAATAACCTTCTTGTATTCATCGATAACCACGACAAGGGGAGATTTCATAGGGATTCTTCACTGGAAATTTCAAGAATGAAATTGGCTCTTACCTTTCTGCTCACAACTCGAGGAATTCCTCAAATATACTATGGTACTGAATTCCTTTTGCCAGGAGATGATGCTAATGGGCATGGAGATATAAGAAGAGATTTTCCGGGTGGCTGGGCCGATGATCAAAAATCAGCATTTACATCTCAAGGAAGAACCGATAGGGAAAATGAAATATGGAATTATACTTCAAAACTTCTTCATTGGCGTAAGAACGCTTCAGCTGTTCACATTGGTGGATTAACTCATTTTAACCCCGAGAACGGAGTTTATGTATACTTTCGCTATGATAATCAGCAAACAGTGATGGTATTAATTAATAATAGCCATGAAACTAGAGAGATATTAGGGTCTGGGTATAATGAGTTTCTTGCCAAATTTAGCCGAGGAGTTGATGTTATTACAGGAAATAGAATCGATATTCTCAATAAATTTCATATTTTACCTCGCTCAGCAATGGTTATAGAGCTATTCTGATTAGATTTACTAATTTATAATTTTAAAATAATCAATTTGTTAATATAAAAAAACACGGTATGAAAAGGCTAGTATTATTTACCTTTGCAATTATTCTTTCTTTTATGACCACAGCGCAATCGTTAAACCGAATTGAGCCTCCCAATTGGTGGGCGGGAATGAGAAATCAAGACCTACAGGTTTTAGTGTATGGAAATGATATCTCTAAGGCTGAGGTTGACCTTTCATACCCAGGAGTTAGTGTGGTAAGTATCGATAAGGTTGAAAATCCCAACTATCTCTTTATTAACTTAAGGATTGATGGCAACACTGAACCCGGAAGCTTTGAAATCAAATTCAAATTCTCTGGGGATAAGGTGCTCAACTATACTTACCAGTTGAAGCAAAGGCGTGCCGGATCAGCCAACCGAAAAGGTTTTGATGCCTCAGATGTAGTTTACCTTCTATTTCCCGATCGTTTTGCCAATGGCGATCCAACAAATGATGTTGTTGAAGGAATGTTCGATAAATTCGACAGAAAGGACCTGTATTCCCGTCACGGTGGTGATATTCAAGGAATTATTGACCAACTAGATTACATAAAGGAGTTGGGCATGACAGCAATATGGGTTAATCCTCTTCTGGAGAGCAACCAACCCTGGCAATCGTACCACGGTTACGCCATAACCGATTTTTACAACATTGACCCAAGACATGGAACGAATGAATTGTATAAAGGATTTTTAGAGAAATCTCACGAAAAGGGTGTAAAGGTTATCAAGGATATGATATTCAACCATTGCGGTAGCAAGCATTGGTGGATGGACGATCTGCCGATGAAGGACTGGCTAAACCAATGGCCAGAGTTTACCCGAACAAACTATCGAAGTCCAACCAATTTCGACCCTTACGCCTCTGATTTTGATCGTACTCTTATGAGTGATGGATGGTTTGATACTCATATGCCCGATATGAACCAACGCAATCCCTATCTTGCTAAATATCTAATTCAAAATAGCATATGGTGGGTTGAGTATGCTGATTTGGATGGGATTAGAATGGACACTCATCCATACCCTGATAAAGATTTTATGGCTAATTGGACCAAGGAGGTAATGGCTGAGTATCCCAATTTCAACATTGTAGCAGAAGTTTGGCTCAACTACCCTTCATGGTGCGCATATTGGCAAACGGGAGCACTAAATCGCGATGGATTCGATTCTGGCGTTAAATCAGTAATGGACTTTCCTTTGATGTATGCCATGCATAAAGCATTTGATGAAAAGGAGGGGTGGGACATAGGTTTACATCGATTGTACGAAATTCTAGCCCACGATTTTTTGTATCCTGATCCCATGAACATAATGGTTTTTGCTGATAATCATGATGTTTCTAGGTTCATGAAGTCTAAGAGCATGGCTATAGGTCGATACAAGTTGGGTATAGCGTTTCTTCTCACAACTAGAGGCATTCCGCAAATATACTATGGAACAGAAATCCTAATGGATGGTGATGATAAACAAGGGCATGGGGTATTACGTCAGGAATTTCCTGGTGGTTGGAATGACCATAAGCGATCTGCTTTTACGGCCGAAGGAAGAACCAAAAAGGAAAACGAAGCATGGAATTACATGAGCACATTGTTAAATTGGCGTAAAACCGCATCAGCAATCCATAATGGGAAACTTATACATTTCATTCCTGAAAATGAGGTTTATGTATATTTCCGTCAAAATAACAAGCAAACCATAATGGTGATACTTCACAACGGATATCAACCAAAATTGCTAAAAACCAATAGGTATAATGAAATTCTAAAATATTTTAAGGAAGGTAAAGATGTAATAACAGGGAAGGCGGTAATCAACCTTGAGCAGATTCAGCTTTCACCACGATCTGCAATGATTATTGAACTTGAATAAACACTTTTTTATACCCGATATTTATATTTTAACAGGTTATTATCCTACTAAAAAGTACAACTATGAAACGGTTCCTATTCATTGCTGTGGCATTTCTGCTTGCATCTTGCGGTGCAAGAGAAATAATTCCACATTACGATAAAAAATCGGAGATACAAGGACTAGCCACACCTATTCAATTATCAGGTGAAGAAACGCTGGTAATCCTAGAGGATTACTTCATGAATATTAGCCGAATAGACTCGGTTATTGCACCTCAATGTTTTGAGGTAATACTGTCTCCCGATAATGAAACAGTTAAAATATCGGCGGCAAACGATGAAATACCTCGCTTATCGGAGCTGAAGGTTTGGATTGAGGAAACTGGATATTCTTTGCTTACGCGAAAAAGCCGAAAGTTGTCAGTTGATTTTAATTACAAAACAACAGGCAAACAACCTCAAACTGTACAATTAGCGGGTCAAATTAACGACTGGAATCCAAGCAAGAATAGCCTAAAAATGGAAGAAGGTATTTGGAGAACAACATTATGGCTCAACCCTGGTAAGTATCACTATCAGCTTGTGGTTGATGGCAAATGGATGCTCGATCCAGCAAATCCAAATGTGGAGGATAACAATATTGGGGGTACAAACTCTGTTTTGAGGGTGGGAGAGGTTGATGTTGAAAAATTACCACGTATTTACCCTGAATCGACTAATGGGAAAGAGATTAGAATTGGATTTAGGAATAGCGTAGAGAGTCTCTTTGTTTTTTGGGAAAACTACCGCTTAAGCAATAATTTTGTTAAAATTGATGATACTGGAGCAACCATAATCATCCCTGCAAATGCCAACGGGTTAAAACGATCACATATTCGGGTATGGGCATACAACAATGAGGGCGAGTCGAACGACCTGCTAATACCTCTAGAGGGCAGGAGGGTTGTTTCCTGCACATCACAGCTCAATCGTTCCGATTTGCATACGCAAATCATGTATTCGCTCATGATCGATCGTTTCAATAATGCTAACCCCAATAACGATTTACCCGTAGATGATCCTGAAATTCATCCAAAAGCAAATTATTATGGAGGTGATATTAAGGGTGTTACAGAGAAAATTAGGGATGGTTATTTTGAAAAACTGGGCATTAATACGATTTGGGTTTCACCCATTACCCAGAACCCTTTGGGAGCCTATGGCATGTACCCCGATCCTAAAACTAAGTTCTCGGGATATCATGGTTACTGGCCCATCTCATCGTCACAGATTGATTTCCGTTTTGGCACATCCGACGATGTTCACGAGATGCTTGAAGAGTCTCATCTGCGCGATATAAACGTAATCCTCGATTACGTAGCTAACCATGTTCATCAGGAACACCCTCTTTACCAGAATAACCCCGATTGGGCTACTCCGCTTTACCTACCCGATGGTACCATGAACACCGAAAAATGGGATGAGCACCGCCTTACAACTTGGTTCGATACCTTTATGCCAACCCTTGATCTGGAACGCCCAGAGGTATATGAACCCATGACTGATTCAGCCTTATTTTGGGTTACAGAGTATAAATTCGATGGTTTCCGCCACGATGCCACCAAACATATCCCCGAAGTATTCTGGCGTACACTTACCAACAAAGTAAAGGAAAATGTACCTCGGAGCAGAACCATATTTCAGATTGGCGAAACATATGGAAGTCATGAACTTATTTCAAGCTATATCAGTACAGGGATGCTCAATTCGCAGTTCGATTTTAATGTGTACGATGCCGCCATGGCCACCTTTGCCCGCAAGGATGTTTCGTTCAAAAATCTTAACAACAAGTTGGTTGAGGGGTTTAGCTATTACGGATGGAATAATTTAATGGGCATTATTACTGGAAACCACGATAAAGGTAGGTTTATCTCCTATGCAGGAGGAGCGCTCTCCTTCGACGAGGATGCCAAACGTGCGGGCTGGACAAGAGAAATCGGTGTAGGTGATCCCATTGGTTACAAGAAACTTCAGATGTTCAACGCTTTCATTTTAACCATTCCCGGAGTTCCCACATTATATCAGGGCGATGAGTTTGGGCAACCCGGTGGTAACGACCCCGATAATCGAAGGATGATGCAATTCAGTGATTTGTTGCCAGAGGAGCAGGGAACCATCGAGTTCACCCAAAAATTGGCAAACCTTCGTCGTGGAAATTTGGCATTGAACTACGGAACTTTTGAACCGTTACTTGTCAACGATCAAGTATATGCTTATGCACGTAAATACTTCAATGAATTTGTTTTTGTAGTATTTAATAATTCGGCGAATGACGAAATACTGAATATTCCATTACCAGACTATTCTTATGGTTCTATAATAACTAGCAATTTTGGACAGAAACATGAGATTGGGGAAAAGCATATTAAAGTACAATTACCCCCTTATTCCTTCGAAGTTTTCAATGGAAAGTAGAAAAGAGTTTTCAAATATATTATTTGTTCATTATTAGCCAAGGATAATCTAATTCATAATCTAATGGTTAGAAAAGTAAGAATTTTAAAATCTTAAAAAAAACTACAATAATATGTGATTTTTTGCACTAAATTATTATTTTTTTAATTTTGTAATTAATTAACCTAATGTTTTTATTAAAACTAATTCCTATGAAAACAAAACACTTTCTTTCTTTCTTTCTTTCTTTCTTTCTTATAATCCTTAACACCTCTTGTGAAAAGCAAGAATTCAAGGAAAAAGAACAGATTATACCAGTTAATTCTCTGGTTAATTCCCACCACATTCTCAGCGAATCCATTAAGATTAAGAATGGTACCCTTCAGTTTGATGAGAATATTTTCGATGTACTTAAGATTATTTCCTCAATGAATGAGGATGAACTTGATACCTGGGAGCAAAGCATAGGTTTCGTATCCCTACGCACCGTGATTAATAACATCTGTAAGGAAAAGATGCTCTACGAAGATTTTAATGAGATGGAGTTAGTAGACGAATACCCTGAAATTTTTACAATTAATAATGGTAATGTAGAACCTATCATTTTTTCTTCAATTGATCAAGCAGTAAGAAATCCAAAGGGTGAATACTTTTTTCAGAACGTTCTTAATGTAAAAATTAATAGAGGTACTTTGCATATTTTAAACCCTGATGAACAGAACATTGACAAATTGATTAAAACAAGAACTTTCAGCGAGAAGAACAGTATATTATTCTTAGAGGATGAATACGAAATTATTGAGGTCAATGATAAAAGTTGTGTGCAAACAAATGATGAAGGGAATGAATACCATTACATCGAATATAAAAAGGGTGAAAATAATGATGGAGATAGGAGGGGTATACATGTTTTTTTATGCTGAACAAAGAAGAGAATACTTAAATGGTGGTGGTGGTAATTATACTTATCTTCAGCATTACTATGTTGAATGGAAGGTTTTTGGAAAAAAATATTCGTTTTTTCAATGGAGAGATTATGCAACCAATCTTCATGTTAATAATGCAAAGTTTAGCTTGTATGTTCCTCAAGTTGTAGGAGGAATTTCAGATCCATGGAATGATGTCTGGATTTGGACTCATTTCACCTCAGAAACTGTAAATGTTTCGAATAATGATGTATATTCTATTGTAAGAAAATATTGGCCTGGACATACTATAAAATATCAGAATATAATTGGCCCACCAAGATTTACAAGGACTAATGGTGAAGCGTGGTCAAGGGGGGTTCCTTATGATAATCGTATTAATTGTAGTACAGGAAATTGGTAATACTTTTTTGCAATAAATAATGGTCAGGTCCATACTAAGGTTATTGACTTGGCCATTTTAAAAAGTAACCTTGTATAATAAAAACTTAATTAAAATTTATGTTTTATTTCAAGCACTTTGTTTTCATTTTTGTTTTATATTTTACCTGTATATGTAAAGTTTTTCCCCAAGAAGTTGATACTTCTGCAACTGAATGGAAATTTTTTGTTTTTAAACCAAGCATTGGCATTTCAATGGGGGTGGGGCAAAATATCTTTAATCTAAAGCAAGATAATGGTTTATTTCCAAAAATGACATCTATAATTGACTATAAAGCTGGTGTTTTTTTTACCAACCCGGTTTTTGGTGAAGATTTTACCCTAAAAATTGGGGTAAACTACAGCGAGAAATTAAACAGGTACGAATACGAAGAATTTCATTCGCCAAGCGTTGATAGTCATTACTATGTAGAAATTCCACTTGAGCTTAGCATGGAGGTATATAGTAAAATATTCTTAACTGGAGGAATGGTTTGGGTATATACCCTTGAAAAACTTTCTAAGGAGAATATGTCAAATGGAATCACCAGTTACGATTTCATAAACCCCTATACCTGTTTTACTTTTGGTGGAACCTACAATGCAACAAGCAGATTGGATATTTCCTTTAGCTATAGCATCGGGCTTAGACCCTTTAAAAGGGATTATCGGTTTTCTGAAGGAGGAAAGCTTTTTGTTAATGGTTGGCAAATCACTTTATCAACAAGGTTGTTTTAATTTCTTGAACTCCCCTTGCAGAACAAAAATATTTGGAATCACTAAGCATAATTGCCTATTATGAATACTATATTTAAAACACTCTTACCCCGATTTCGCAATAGCATATTTATAATTGTCTGCTCCACGTTTTATTTAAGTGCCCAGAACACCCCAAACGAAGACAACTTTTTATCATTAAAAGATTCAAAATACACCTACGGAATTGTTATTGGTGGTGCTATTGACTCCTATGCACTTATTAATCAACCCATGGGTTCAACCCCTAATGGTTTTAAGTCAACAATCCCCTTTAGACTGGGCGGATACATTACTTTTCCAATGGTTCTTGATGAAATATATCTTTCTATTTCAATTTCGGGCAGCAAAAAGGGGTATGGCTATACCAACCCAAAATACAAACATCATTACCTGTTCTTTGAATTTCCCGTTGAGCTTAACGTTAAGGTTGTTGATAAACTGTATGTAATCACAGGTTTTTCAACTTACTTTAAACTGTGGGAAACAAAGCCAACCGAAGAAACATACGACTATTTTCATTATACTAGGAGAAACCAGTATTTTGGGTTAACCTTTGGTGCCAGATATTCCCTTTCAAGAAAAGTTGGTTTATCCATTATGTATAGCAGAGCTATTTCCGATTTAAGTCTATATCATATTAAAGATATTGTTCCTGAGTTTTTTCCTGCTTTACAATACTTTTCTCCCTCAATGAGAATTAATAGTTTGAATATCAATATTTCATACAGATTGTTTTAATTTTTTTTTATCTGATATACTTGACATGTATTTATATAAAAAGTTTTTTTTATTCTGCTTAATTTTCATTGGCTCAATATCCATTTCTTCGCCACAAAAAGTAGTGATTTACGGATACATTCGCGATGTAAACTCTGGTGAACCTTTACCCTATTCAACATGCTTAATTAGGGGTACAGGTCATGGTGTTGCAGCAAATGATGCTGGGTATTATAACATAAAAGCAAATAAGGGGACCCTTTTGTTGGAAGCTTCATACGTTGGGTATCGTACGTTGGTCGTTGAACTTTATGCACATAGAGATACAACCTTAAATTTCCTCTTAGAACCAATGGAACTGGCAGAGGTGCAGGTATCGGCGCAAAGGCAATCGCTATTGATACAATCACTCTCGGGTAAGGTAACTGTTCCTTTGCAGAACATTCAGGCCGTTCCTGCATTTGGGGGTGAGGCCGATATTCTAAAATCATTAACCTATCTACCTGGAGTAACTGGTGGTCGCGATGGCTATTCAACGCTACTGGTTCGTGGGGGTAATCCCGATCAGAACCTCATGTTACTTGATGGTTGTCCTGTATTTAACGTAAGTCATCTAGGGGGGTTCGTCTCTCTTTTTAACCCCATTGCTGTGAAACATGTCGATCTTTATAAGAATAGCTATCCCTCGCAGTATGGGGGTAGGGCATCTAGCGTTCTGGATGTAAAGTTGAGGGATGGCAGCAAAGAAAAGGTTAAAGGGGAACTATTTCTTGGCATACTTTCAAGCGGTTTTCTTGTCGAGGGTCCATTAATTAAAGGCAAATCATCATTTTTAATATCTGCTCGTACCTCTAACTTTTATTTCTTAAATGCAAACAATCGGCGCGAATTGAAAGAAACAGGTCAAGGGAATTCTCTTGATTATATTTTTTACGACATTAATGCAAGGTTTAATAGTGAGTTGGATAAAAAAACTAAAATTTACTTTAGCATCTACTCAGGTGGCGATTATATTGATCATCAACTAATTGAAACAGGTCAAAAGATTAACAATCAAATAATCTGGAAAGAAGAAGCATTGACCAAAAGTTCAATAAGCAACCAAGCGCTTACTTTAGGAGTTAATAGAGTGATTGGAACCAACCTGTATGGAAATTTCTATTCCTATCTTTCTTTGTACAATCAAAACGATATAATTGAAAAAAATGACATTGATATACCCATTATAATTGAAAATAAAACGGATAAAAGAAACGGTATTGCAAAATATGGTATAGCCAGCAGGTTCGATTACCAAACCCCTTTATCCAACCTGAAGCTTACTTTTGGGTTCGATTTGGGTAGTTATAGCATAATCCCCGATAATTATAGGGTATACCGTTCAATCGTTATTGACGAATATTCAAATATAATTGATACAACTTTTGGTGGTAATCTTAAATCATCCCCTCTCGATTTTTCAATTTTTGTTGATAATACTTACAATGTTACAAAAAAACTGTTGGTGAAGGGAGGCATTAGGTTTAACTACTTTGTAAACAACCATTTCAGATTTACTGATCTTGAACCACGCCTCTCCATTCGCTACCTACCCACTACAAACCATGCATTTGGAATAAGTTATTCCATTGTTAATCAGTATATTCACGGAATAACCACAAGGGATGATTTTATTGAAAAAATGCTCTGGTTTTCTGCTTCGGACGAATTTGCACCACAGAAGGCTAACCAGTACTCGGCTAGTTTAAATGGAGTTTCTAATTGGCAAAACTTCGACTATGGAGTAGAGATTTTTTACAAAAAGATGAATAATTTACCGGATATTTACGGTGTTAGTTATAGAAATCTTTCTGTTTTTGCAGAGAACAGGGTAATAAGTGGAGGTATTGGCGATGCTTACGGATTAGAAATACATATTCAGAAACAAACACCAATCTTTTTAACGGCTTTTGCTTATACACTCTCTCAGAGTAAAAGGCAGATTAAAGAGATAAACTCAGGTGAAGTTTATCCTTCAGATTTCGATCGACTCCACGATTTCTCTTGGCTTATGCAGTTTCACTATTCTGAAAAAATTAGCTATGGTTTTATGTTTATTGCACACTCTGGTACTCCTTTTAGTTTACCTGTTGGTCGGGTAAGAGATAATCCTTTTACGTACTCTTACAATGTTTTCGATGGTGTTAACTCTCACCGAATGCCCATTTATCATAGACTCGATGTTAGTGTTAAGCGAAATTGGGATACTAGGTTTGGCCGTAAGAAATACATTGCAGTAAGCATTTTTAATACATATGCTAAAATTAATCCTACAAGTGTAGTAATTGAAAATGGAAAGTTTAAAAAGAAATCGTATTTAACTATAGTTCCATCTGTCAGTTTTCATTATGAGTTCTAGAAAAAATTAAATATCACCTATGAAAAAGGTTATTGTCTTTTTTTCAATCCTATTTTTTTTCACAATGCATAGTTGTGAGTTTTCCGGCGATTACGATTACGTTTACAAGTATCCTGGCGACAAGTTAGTTATGCACGCTTTCCTTTCACTAGATACTGGCGTTTTGGCAATAATCACAAAAACTGTTTCGCCCATCGATAGCATAAGTAGTGAAATAGTTACCGATGCTACAGTAGAACTATTCGAGAACAATAACTTTCTTTTCTCTCTTGAACGTATTGATAGCATGCTTTTTGCTAGCCCAACAGATTTTGTTCCTGATCATAATGCTAATTACTTCATTAAGGTAAGTGCAAATGAATTGGATGATATTACTTCTGGTTTTCAGCAGATCCCGTATCAGGTTAGTATTGATACAATCCTTTTTTCTGGAATTACATCAAGCACAGATATTACTATTTCGTTTCAAGATCCACCTAATATTCAAAACTATTACAGCTTAAGCATAAAAGGGTTTATTGAAAACGAAGAAAATTATGAGGAAGAAAATAGTTACTTTGTTTTACCTTCATTCCTGATTGATGTTTTCAGTGATATTGAGTTTAATGGCAATTACCGCTCAATAACAAAAACACTTTCAACCGACTTTAGTGCTTATGATTTTCTGATAGTAACCCTCTTTTCATTAAGCGAAGAACTTTATCTGTTTGCAAAAACATTGAACGATTACGAAGGAACACATGGTGACCCTTTGATTCATAGACCCGAACCAGTTTACACAAATATTATTAATGGTTATGGCATATTTGGATCGTACTCATCATATTCAGTACGAATAAACCTCTAAAATAAGTTTTCATTTGTATTTGGATTTCTCTTTTTACTGTTTTTTAAACAAACAGTAGTAGAATACCATTACAACAATTGCCATATATTTGTAGTTTTAAAAATGAAACTAGCAGTATAATGACATTAGGAAAACATACAAAAAAAACAGAGTTTATTGCAAAAAAATCTCTAACCAAAAGATTTACCGTTAGTTCATTCCACAGCGATTTTAAGGGTTTCTTGTCCTTACCTTCGCTCTTTTACCTTTTTCAGGAGGTTGCCTGGGAGCATGCTGCTGTTAACCATTTTGGCTATGAAAATCTTAAGGAACATGGATTTTTCTGGGTATTGTCGAGGGTTAGGGTTGAAATAGCCAAATTACCCCGATGGACAGAAGAATTTAGCATAAAAACATGGCCCAGTGGAATAGAAGGAGCATTTGCCCTACGCGATTATCTGGTAACCGATGGGAATGGTAATAAGTTGGTTGGCGCAACAAGCAGCTGGCTTATCGTAGATATTAAAAGTCGTCGCCCACAACGCCCCGATACTTTTTTTAATCGTATGCCAATTCAAGAAAAAAATCGTGCTACAACCATTAATGCTCCACGGTTATCCATTCCTCTAGATGAAACCATACTAACCAACGATGTCGTCTCAAAAATATCAGATATTGATGTTAATCAACATGTTAACAATACCCGTTACATTGAGTGGGCTATCAACACTTTTGCACTTGAAGAATATAAAAATTTGAATTTTAAGGAGATCGATATTAATTACCTTTCTGAGAGTTTCTGTGATGAGTTTTCAACAGTTAAACGTTTTAATAAGAATGGAAATGAGTATAACATAGTGATCACTCGTCAAGTTGATATGAAAAATTTGGCAGTATTAAAGTTTCTTGTATAATAAAATTTTAAAAATTACTACCATGAATCTCAATAAACGCGGATTTGCCAGCGATAACAACTCAGGAGTTCATCCAAACATTTTTCAAGCAATGATTGAGGTAAACCCTGGACATACCATTGCATATGGCGATGATCCTTATACGGTAAAAGCAGTAGATTTATTTCGAAAGGAATTTGGTAGCCAAATTGAGATATTCTTCGTTTTTATCGGATCGGCAGCAAATGTTTTGGGAATGAAAGCTGCCACACAGCCATATCATTCCATCATTTGTGCCGAAACGGCACACATCAATCAGGATGAGTGCGGAGCACCCGAGCGGTTCACTGGATGCAAGGTGTTGACCTGTGAAACCCCCGATGGAAAGCTTACCGTTGAAATGATCAAGAAACACATGCATGGCATTGGCTTTGAACATCATTCTCAACCAAAAGTAATATCAATAACACAGCCCACCGAACTGGGAACCGTATACAAGCCAGAGGAAATAGAAATGATTGCAAATTTTGCACACGCAAATAGCATGTATCTTCATATGGACGGAGCAAGGATTGCCAACGCAGCAGTTTCACTAAATACTGATTTTAAATCATTCACTTCTGATGTAGGGGTGGACATCCTTTCATTTGGTGGCACTAAGAATGGCATGATGTATGGAGAAGCTATAGTTTTTTTTGCACCTGAACTCAAGGAAGGATTTAAATATACCCGCAAGCAGGGGTTACAGCTTGCCTCCAAGATGCGCTATATCTCAGCTCAGTTCATTGCCTACCTTAGCAACCAACAGTGGAAAAAAACAGCCGAACACGCTAACAAAATGGCAAAAATACTTGAAGAAGAATTACTAAAAATTCCTCAGGTAAGAATAACCCAAAGGGTTGAGGTAAACGGAATATTTGCCATTGTACCTTCTCATGTTATCCCAAAATTACAGAAAGAATACTTTTTTTACGAGTGGGACGAGCACCGCTCAGAGGTTCGTTGGATGACCTCCTGGGATACCACCGAGGAGGATATTTCTGGCTTCATAAAATCTCTAAAAAATTTACTGGCAAGAGGTTAGTATTTATTGTGTTAAATTGCGAATGGGATTTTCTTATAGAAAATTAGTATTTAATCGCATATGAGTTTTGTTTTTACACTATTTGTTCTTAGCTTTGTCGTGCTTGTATCAAAAATAAGGATTACCTTGATGAACAAACTAGTTGTTTTTTCAATAAAAATAATTCCTTTTATAATAATTTTTCCTTTTGTCTATTTCTTCGACTTAGCTTTCAGAAATCCGGTAAAATCTGAACAAATCCCTGCTACATTGGCGATATCTTCATTTGATACTCCTATCATTACAAATAATAATTCCAACCTCGATTTATACACATCTTTTGATGCAACCATTGAGCGATTTGTTCGAAAGTGGGACTTGGCAGGCACTTCCATAGCTATTGCACGAAATGGCAAACTTGTATATGCCAAGGGGTTTGGCTATGCCAATAAGGAAACTGAAGAAAAGATGCAGCCATACCATATGCTTAGAATTGCTAGCGTATCAAAGCTTATTACGGCGGTTGCAATAATGAAACTTGTGGAAAATGGGCAAATCAACCTCAATCAAAAGGTTTTTGGCAAAAAAGGTATTCTCAATGAACCAATTTACCTTGAATACTTAGACCCAAGGATTGAAGACATTACAGTAAAGCATCTGCTAAACCATTCGGCAGGATGGACAACACGATGGGGTGATCATCTATTCATGCATCAGTCAATTGCTCGACAAACTGAAAAGGAGCTGCCAATTTCAAATGATGATATTATCTGTTTTGCCCTTTCAAAACGTCTGCACTTTAATCCAGGATCACGCAGCTCATATAATAACTTAGGGTTTACAATCCTTGAAAAAATTATTGAACGTAAAACATGTAGATCCTATGAGAATTATGTGCAGGAAAATATTTTTAAACCTCTTGGAATTAATGATGCTTTTATAGCTAATAACTTCGATACTCTTAGATATCCTCAGGAAGTTCGCTATTATGAAGTTCCTGAAGCAGAACTCGTTCCTGCTTATAATGGGCAGCAAGTAATGTTATTAAAAAGTAGAGGAGGGAATGATATTCGTTACTTAGGTGCCGCCGGAGGGTGGGTCATATCATCAGTCAGTCTTATTAAATTCTTATTGGATATTGATAGTGATAATCCCAACGGAATCACTCTGTTACAAAGATATTCTAAAGTTTTAGAACAAGTTGAACCCGGTAAGCATCCTCTAGGTTGGAGGTGGATTTCGTCAAATGGAGACAAATGGAGAACAGGTTCCTTTGCAGGGACATCTGCTTTGGCAATTAATCGTAAGGATGGTTTTACATATGTTTTCTTAACCAATTGTAGTCCATGGGTTGGATCTAAGTTTCCCTATGAAGTTAATAAAATGATGACAATTGCCATTCAAAGGGTTGATCAATGGCCTGATTTTGATCTTCTTGATCCATCATCGGTATATAAAAGAATAAACTTACCTTTTATGGCCAATTTTTTTAGTCCGCCCAAAAAGAATAAAGAATTATTGACAGTTAAAGAATCGCTAACTTCATACTGCAAAGGGGAAAATAGAGAAGTTTATTACTTTTAACAACCTAAACATTAATTAAGCTGAAAATTATTTTCCAGCTTTTTTTCCTGATTTTTTATTAGCTCAACAAACCGTAATCGATTGATTATAAATTGCTCTCTGGCCTTTTTATCATTAATTGTTAATACTTTGTATTTCTCTTCCGATTTAAGCATAAGAGAACGCGCTACATCTAACATATTAATCTCGTTGGAAATTATTAATGTTCCAAGATCAGGACTAAGATTTAACTTGAGAGTTTTAACCATTTTTGCTAGTTCAGGGTTAGTAGTTCCAAAATCGTTTAGCATCGCCTCTGCTACAATTCCACCATACATCTTATTAGGAAGTTCTGGAAAAAAATCTTTAGTTTTAAAAATTGACTTTCCTTTGATCATTATTACCATATCATCAATGTCGTTGCGTCCAATTATGTTTACAACCTCAACTTCACTTCCAATCTCTGTCATTATACCTTTACTCATATAGGGAATACCAAATGGTAGAGAATATTCCATACATTCGTTAATAAGCTGCTTATATCTAGGTTCAAATATCCTAAGAGGAACCTCTTCACCTGGTAATACAACAATATTTAAGGGAAAAGCGGCAATTCTATATAATTGGGGTTTCATTTTATTCTTTATCATTCTTTGGATCAAATTTTAAGGATGCTGAGTTAATGCAATATCTTATTCCAGTTGGTTCTGGTCCATCGTTGAAAACATGCCCTAGATGAGCATTGCATGCTTTACATAAAACTTCTGTTCTAATCATACCATGGCTATAATCAGGGACTTCCTTTATATTTTCCTTGAATGTTGTACCAAAAAAACTTGGCCAACCACAGCTAGAGCTATACTTTGTGTCCGACTCAAATAACTTTGTTTCACAGCAAATACAATGATAAGTGCCTTTGCCAAAGAAGTCCCAGTATTCGCCTGTAAAAGGCCGTTCAGTTCCTTTTTGTTGTGTTACATAAAACTGCATGGGAGTGAGAATATTTCTTAAATCCTTACCATTCATGACATTATTATCTTGTGCCTTTACTAGGTTTTGATAAAACACCAGCAATAAAAACAATCGGAAATACAACATTTAATTTCATTTATAATGTTTTAATGACTAGTTAACATGTTAAAAACAGAAATGTTCAGTATTTTCAACTCTTATCAATTTATAAATCCATCGTTTAATTATTTTTAGCTGAATTTCACAACAAAACATTTTAATTTTGTACAATATTTGAAAAGCTTTGCGTTTATCAACTATTAATAAAAATTTTTGACAATGAAAGCATTAACCATTTTTTTATTGATAATTTTTTCCGCTTTGCTAGAGGTTTCGGCACAGAAAGCTCAGGAAAGAGAACTGTCACCCTTTGACAAGCTGAAAATTACCAACGAAATTAGGGTATACCTAACTCAGGGTGAAACCGAAAGTGCAAGGATCGAGGTATCAGGCATCGAACTTGATGATGTTATAACAACAGTAACCGCAAAAACTCTGGAAATTAGTCTTAGAAGAGGAGTTTATAAGGATATCTCCGTAGAAGTATATCTTACTTATCGTGAATTACGCGATATTTTTGTCAGCTCTTCTGGTAGGGCCAGCGTCCAAAGCATTTTAAGTGGTGATAAAATTGTGATTAATGCACATACAGGAGCACAAATCGATGCACAACTTAACATGAAAACGATGGATTTAATCGCAACCAAAGGAGCTTCTGTAAGGCTTAAAGGGAAATTGAGTTCCTACGAAGCAACTATATCCTCTGGAGCAAACCTTTCGGCATTAGAATTAGTTGCTGATAGTGCTTTTGTTATAACAAATACTAAAAGCATCGCTAAGGTTGCAGCAAATAAATTGCTTGATGCAAAAGTACGATCTGGTAGCACGCTCACCATTGAAGGCACTCCTGCAAAAAAGAATATTAAGACCGGAATAGGTGCTACAATTCTTGAACAATAGTTAATTACTTGATATTAAAAAAAATGCTCCAACCAAAGTTTGTTATGGTTGGAGCATTTTGCTTTAATTAACGGATGTTTTTTAACCCACAATTTCCCTTAAGGCACCAATGGCAGCCTCATAGTTTGGCTCTGTCCCAATTTCTGGAACTAATTCCTTATACTTAACGATATCATTGGCATCGATAATAAGAACACCTCTAGCTAACAAGCGCAACTCCTCAATTTGGAATCCATATTTGCTACCAAATTCCATCTCTTTATGATCTGATAGTGGAATGAGATTGTTAATTCCTTCTGCACCGCAGAATCGCTTTAAGGCAAAGGGTAAATCAGCAGAAAGAGCAATAAAAATAACATTCTCACCAAACTTAGTAGCTTCAATATTGAACTTACGGGTTTGCATTGAACAAACTCCCGTATCAATGGATGGAAATATGGAGAGAAGTTTAACTTTTCCTTTGTAATCAGAAAGGCTAACAGCTTTCAATCCTCCATCAAGAGCTGTAAAATTGGGTGCTTTATCGCCAATTTTTATTTCGCGCCCAATTAGAGTAACTGGATTTCCTCCGGATGTAACTTTATGATGACTCATAGTTTTAGGATTTTTTGTTTTATTATTTTATTTAATTTGGTAAAGTTAACGTTTAACTTGCCGTTTTGTTTAAAGTCTAATGTAATCATTTTATTAACTTTGCCAGTATTTTAAACAAAAGGGTAATATGGGGAATAATGCTATTAACCCTCAGATTGAGGATAGTTGGAAAAATGTTTTAATGGATGAGTTCAATAAACCTTACTTTTCCGATCTAAAATCATTTCTAGTTGAAGAGAAAAAACTGCACCGCATTTTTCCTCCAGGAGGATTGATATTCAATGCATATAATAGCACTCCATTTGAAAGGGTAAAAGTTGTGCTACTTGGGCAAGATCCATATCATGGACCAGGACAGGCCCATGGATTATGTTTTTCTGTTCCCCAAGGCATCCCACAACCACCATCCCTGGTAAATATTTTTAAAGAAATAAATGCTGATCTAGGGATTCTCATTCCAAATCATGGAAATTTAGAGAAATGGGCAAAGCAAGGCGTACTATTACTAAATGCCACTTTAACGGTAAGGGCACATCAGGCCGGATCGCATCAAAAAAAGGGCTGGGAGCAGTTTACAGATGCCACCATACAGGCATTATCAAATCATCGTAAAGGTTTGGTTTTCTTGCTTTGGGGAGCATATGCTCAGGCAAAGGTCCAGATTATCGATAGGAGTAAGCACCACATATTAACAGCACCTCATCCATCACCCCTTTCGGTGCATAGGGGATTTTTTGGATGTAAGCACTTTTCAAAAACTAATGAAATACTTAAGGATATGGGGTTAAGCCAAATAGATTGGAGTATATAACAGTTTATCTATCATTTATCAACTTTTACAACATCTTTAAAAAATCATTCAATCCCCCGAAGTGTCGGGGCAATCATTCAATCATTCAATCCCTCGTCCCCGTCCCGAAGCATCGGGGCTTCGGGGGTTGGGGCAATCAATCTGTTCATTACCCTCCTTGATGTTGTTCTCTAAGCAGATCATTAACAGTTTTAACTGGATTGAAGGTTATAAGTGGCACCTCAACAAAGATCGTTATCCAATCGGACATAGCACCATTCCATAATCCTGGTAACTCCTGTGCCTTTAAATCTTTTCCATCCTTGCTTTTCAAGGATATAAATCCTGTTTGAAGATCACGATATTTCAACAAATCATACTTTGCACCATCGGCATCAGTAATGCCACAAATTAAATCGACAGGATTAAAATGACTTGCTGAGTCTAAAAGACTCTTTTTCTCAGAATCTTTTAGATCAATCTGGGATGTTTCAACAATTTGTAGAGAAATGGTTCCGTCGGAATTTTTTGCCCAGTATGGTCCTCCTCCAGGTTCTCCCTCATTTTTAACCATTCCGCAAACCCTAATGGGTCTGTTCAACCTACCTATTAGATAGGGCAGAAGTGCTTGTGGGTTATCCTTGTTCAAGTTTTCAGGAGGTAAAATACATAGCTCATTAATGGTAAAGTCGAGTACTTCGTAAAGAAATTCCATTGTAAGGTTTTCACTCTCCTCGAGCTGGTTTAAATAATCAAAAATTAAACTTTGATAGCTTACTAACAATCCTGCCAATGCTTTTTTATACTTAACAGTTTGTGGTTTAAGCTTATCTGGAACAATATTATCTATATTTTTTATAAAAACTATATCTGAATTTATATCATTTAGGTTTTCAATTAGAGCTCCATGACCACCTGGTCGGAAAACAAGAGAATCATCGCTATTCCTAAAGGGCTCGTTGTTGATGTCAACAGCGATTGTATCTGTTGATCTTTTTTGCTCTGAGTATTCAATGGAAAAAGTAACACCGTGTGCCTCTTCGAAACTATCCTTCACGTCTTTCGCTAGCTTAATAAAACCTGATTTGTGTTCAGGTGATACCGTAAGATGTATAAACACTTCATTGTTAGGCATTCGCGCATACTGTGCACCTTCTACCAAATGCTCTTCGAATGCTGTTCTTGAACCGTCGGGATAGGAGTGGAATTTTATTAAACCTTTAGGCAAATTACCATAATTCATGGCATAAGGTTGAAGTAACGCTTTAAGAATTGTGTTGTAGTTTTTTTCCTCTATTAACTCATCAATATTGTAACGATTATTCAAGAGTTCTTTTTGTAAATCCTCATAAAAAGCAAATTTCTTAATGTTATCAAAAAAATAATAAATTGAGTTGAATCCTTTATCCCTGAAGCATTCGTCCATTTTTTTTGGGTATTCTTCAATGAATTCAAAAAGATGCTTAAACATCCTTGTGGCAGCACCCGATGCAGGAACAAATTTAATGCGCTTTCCCTCATAGCCTTTGAAAACCTCAATGAGATCATCTACTTCATCGTTTTCCAAACGAATTATTCCATCACCAACCGTAGCAGGTTTTTTTATATCGAGATAGGGAAAACCTTTTTTAAAATTACTTATTTGCTCCATTACTGATTCGCTAGTAATTCCAATCTCTGCAAGTTGTTCATGATCTTTTTTAGAAAACATTGGTTTGATTTTAAGGGTTTTAACAAATATCAACTAAGGCATTTCAATAAAACATCTAAGATACTGAATGGGACTTTGTTAGTAAATAAGTTAATGTGTTATTTTAAAGAAACATTTTTTAATAATTAATGTATTGATCTGCAAATTAATGAATAAAGATATGATAAACTTAACTAATTATATTCTTATGTTTTTTAAGTTCATCGCCAAGTTTTTTATCAGTCTGCTGAATATGATTAATTAACCAATCTCTTAAAAATGATATCACCTCAAGGGTTATATTTGCTATACCAGCATCAAGTTTTTCAACAAAATCATCAACTTTTTTTGAGAAAACTTTATGTTCCGATTCATGCTTAAATTGTTCTGAGTAATTAATCATTTGCATGTAATACTCCTCACGCTTAAAATGAATTTTAGCATAATCAACGAGCTGAGAAACTGTTTTATGAACAATAATTTGAGCATCACCCTTTGATAACGCAACGTAAATATCGTCAATTAAACCAACTAGTACTTTATGGTCGTTATCAATGCTTTCAATGCCAAGTTCATACTTTTCATTCCATTCAAAGAATACCATAGGTTTATTGTTTAAGTAGGTTAATGATTAAGAGTATTATTTATTATGATTTAAAACGATATTAATCATATGTATTAAATATACAAATATATCCCATTTCAGAGTTTCTGTAATAAATAAAGTGAATATAAATTGTTTTGCTATTATGCAATAACACTTCACCACCAAATTTCAGATTATACAAATAATATCAACTTTTCCAATTTCTTTTATTCCAGAAAAACTGTTCCTTCTGCCTCAATTTTGCTTCTTTAGTTCTTGCTACATAAACTTTTTTATTGGTATATGGATCAACTCCAGTATAGAAAATAGTTGAGGATAAGGTCATTGGAGTAGGGGTGAAGTCCTGTACCTGCTCTGGTTTTAAATTCATTTGTCTTATTTGGTTTGCGAGATTCTTCATGTGAGTATCGGTACAGACAGGATGACTTGAAATAAAGTAAGGAATAAGTTGTTGTTTTAATGAAAAATTACGATTTATTGCATCAAAATATGTTTTAAACAATTGAAAATATTTAAAGGATGGTTTTCGCATTGCTTTAAGTACCTCTTCTTCTGTATGCTCAGGTGCAACTTTCAGTCGACCCGAAACATGGAACTGCATTAAATCTTCAAAATATTTTCTGTTAGTTTCTTCGCTTTGATTGATAAATAAGTCGTAACGAATACCGCTTCCGATGGTCACTTTCTTAATACCCTTTATTTTTCTTACTTTTTTATATAGTTGAATTAGTGGTTTGTGACTGTAATTTAAGTTATTGCATATTTTTGGGTAAATACATGAAGGTCTTTTACATTTTTGGCAAATTTTGATGTCTTTGCCTTCCATTCGATACATATTTGCTGATGGCCCACCCAAATCGGTTAGATAACCTTTAAAGTCTGGCATGGTTATTATTTTTTCAGCCTCTTTTAAAATCGATTCTTCTGAACGACTCGATATAAATTTACCCTGATGGGCAGAAATGGTACAGAAGCTACATCCTCCAAAGCATCCTCGGTGTATATTGATTGAAAATTTTATCATTTCCCATGCTGGAATGTTTTTACCAATGTAACGCGGATGGGGTGCTCTCATATAGGGTAAATCCCACCATGAGTCCATTTCATTAATACTAGCAGGAGGATAAGGTGGATTAATAACAATCAGCTTGTCTCCATAGGCTTCGATTAGCCTATTACCTTTTATTTTATTGGATTCTTCTTCTATATGCTTGAAGTTCTCTCCAAACATATGTGAATACTTCAAGCATTCATCGAAACTATTAAGTATAATAGTTTCTTTATCATGAATATAAGTATCTTTGACAATCAAAAAACCGGTTTGTTCGATATCATTTATTTCAGCAATAGAAATACCTGCTTCAAGTCTTTTAGCAATCTCTAAAATAGGTTTTTCTCCCATTCCATAAACCAACATATCAGCACCACTATCAACTAGAATGCTGGGAAAAAGTTTATCAGCCCAGTAATCGTAATGTGTTAATCGCCTTAGTGATGCTTCAACACCACCAATAATCAGTGGTGTTTTAGGAAATAGTTTTTTTACTATTTGTGAGTATACTTTAACAGCATAGTCGGGTCGATAACCTGCCTTTCCCTCTGGAGTATATGCATCATCGCTTCGAAGACGCTTGTTGGCAGTATAGTGATTAACCATTGAGTCCATGCTACCCGATGTAACAGCAAAAAAAAGACGAGGTTCCCCCAATTTCTTGAAATCTCTTAGGTCATCTCTCCAGTTTGGTTGAGGTACAATGGCTACTCTGTAACCAGCACGTTCAAGCACCCTCCCAATGATAGCTGCCCCAAATGAAGGGTGATCAATATAGGCATCACCAGAAAATAGAATAATATCAGCTTGTATCCAACCCAGAGCTTCCATCTCCTTTTTGGAGGTGGGAAGAAAAAAAGTTTTGTATTTACTTTTATTTATCAAACTGTAGTTTAATCTATAACAAATGTATTAAACTTTTGTGGTATAGCAGGATAAAAATAATAGTCAAGCCAGAGAATCATTTTTATATAAAATCGAACTATCTCCATAGCTTAAAAACCTAAAATCGTTCTCAAGAGCATAATCATAAACCCGTTTCCAATCTTTTCCAATAAAGGCTGCCACCAATAGGAGTAGGGTGCTTCTGGGCTGATGATAGTTGGTAATTAATGTATCCACAACCTTAAAATGATATCCCGGAACAATACACAGCTGTGTTGTTGCCTCTATATGGGCAATTTTTTGGCTTTTCAGCCATTTTTGCAGAGAATCAAGGGATTGGGTTAATGAAATGCTTTTTGTTAGCTGATACGCTTCCCATTGCCCTACAAAAGGGTTATTTACATCAAGTAATCCCAAATGAAGTTTAACACCAAGCCAATAGAGGCTCTCAAGGGTTCTTAGGGTTGTTGTCCCCACAGAAACAATTTTCCCTTGGAATTTTATTATTTTGCTTATCAGATTAGTATTTACAAAAAAATGCTCTGTGTGCATTTCATGATCAAAAATGGTATTGGACTTTACTGGTTTAAAAGTACCAGCTCCAACATGTAATGTAACTTGGTCTGATTCGATTCCTTGATTACCAATCTTACTTAGTACTTCCCGGGTAAAGTGCAATCCTGCTGTGGGTGCAGCAACGGATCCTTCAGGTTTCGCATAAACTGTTTGATAGTTATGCCTATCACTTTCTTCGGAACTTCGATTCAAGTATGGAGGAATTGGCACCTTTCCGCATAGCTCAATTACTTCAGCAAAGTTCATCCCACTATTATCCCAGCTAAATTCAACAACTACCCCTTCCAATAGATCTCTTACTCTTTTTGCTTTTAGCATAGATTTTGTTGATCCAATGCTCATTTCAAGTATTTCTCCTTTCCATCGTTTAAGGTTGCCCACAATACATTTCCAGACACATCCACGGGTTGATGAAAAGGATTGCGTATAGTCAGTAGGATTAATAGGCTCTAGAATAAATATCTCTATATTAGCCCCACTTGCTTTAGTAAAGTTCATTCGAGCCTGTACTACTTTGGTGTTGTTTAAAATCATTAGGCTATCAGGACTTAGTAAAACAGGTAACTCTGCGAATAACCCATGACTTATTATGCCATTTTTATAAACAAGCAGCTTTGATTGATCCCTTTTTGGTAATGGAAACTTTGCTATTCTACTTTGATCAAGAATATAATCGTAATCTGCAATATTTACTAAAGGTATTTCTCTCACGAATCAAATTTTAGATTTGGTTTGCAAAAATAGTTAATTTTGCAGCACTAGAAACTGCTAACTCATAAGTATTTCAATTGTTGAATTATACATTAAGATAATCATTTTAATAATCAGTAAATAAATAACATATAATGAAATTAAGGGTTGGAGATAGGGTACGTTTTTTGAATGATGTTGGAGGGGGAAAAGTAACTCGTATCATTGATAAAAGTATGGTTTCGGTGATGAACGAGGATGGTTTTGAATTACCCGTTCTTGAGACAGAGTTAATTCTGATCAATCCTAATGGTGACAATTCGATAATTAAAAAAATATCCGATGAGGTTGAAAAAACCGGAATTGACAATAGTTCAACTAACTTAAAAGATAAATTTGATAAAATAAATGTAAGTCAAGATGTTATAATTCATGATACAGCTTATGATTTACAAATAGAAGATTGTGATTTTACAAAATTTGAAAATGACATTTCTGATCCCGAAGGTGAATTTATAGGAGTTTTTCTTGCCTTTTTACCTGTTGAACAGCAAAAAGTCATTGAATCTGACCAAGAACTTTATATTGTAAATGACAGCCCGTATAGGGCTTTTTATACTATTTCCATTTGGCAAACTAATTTTGTTAAACCTTTAAGGGCAGGTTTTTTACATGCAGACACAAAAGAACTTATAATTCTTTTCAAGCGTGAAGAGTTAAATAAAGAAATAAAGTTTAATATTCAAATTCTGTTTTTTAAGAATAATGATTACGTTCCGCAAAAGCCCGTTTTTTCAGATATAATTATTAATCCCAGTAAATTTCATCGGCAGGGTAGTTTTTCTGAAAATGATTTCTTTGAAGATAATGCATTAATTATTGCAATAGTAAATACAAAAAAGGAGGAAATGCTTAAATCTTTAACGGATAAAGCTATTGCAGAAGCCATTGCAGAAAAGGACATCGCTAAAAAGGTTGAACCAAAAATAATTGAACCCGAACTGGTTGAAGTTGATTTACATATTCAAGAATTGGTTGATAATTACGCTGGTATGCAACCTGGTGAAATACTTGAAATACAACTCGCTAGATTTTCAATAGCATTAGAAACCGGACTAAAAAGTAAAACTACTCGAAAAATGGTATTTATCCATGGATTGGGCAATGGAAAACTTAAAAATGAGGTCATAAAAAAACTCAACAAAGACTATTCAAAACTAAGATTTCAAGATGCATCTTTTAAAGAATATGGTTTTGGCGCAACTTTAGTATTTTTAAAATAAATTTACTACTCTATAAATAAATATTTTATACCACAAATGGAATAAACATAAGTATTTGGATTAAATATATTAGTATACAAAGTTCTTTTATTAATCAGCAGGTCGTTCTATCGCTGCACCTAATTGGTGGAGAGGAAAGTCCGGGCATCGCAGAGCGCCATGCTTCCTAACGGGAAGATATCCGTAAGGGTATAGCAGTGTAACAGAAAACAACCGCCTTTGCCTTCGGGTAGGGGTAAGGGTGAAAAGGTGGGGTAAGAGCCCACCGGTTTCTATGGTAACATAGGAAGCCGTACACCTGATGGGATGCAAGACCATGTACATCGCAATTACCTAAACTTCGGTTGAGGTTACAGGGTGGCTCGCCCTGATTTTATTTCGATAAAAGTTGCGAGGGGTAGGTCGCTTGAGCATATTGGTAACAATATGCCTAGATAAATGATAGAAATTTTGGTTCGCCAAAATACAGAACCCGGCTTATAGACCTGCTGATTGTTTTATATAATAAATTACTCCAGTAAAATCACCATAGCATAATACACATGTAAACACAAAACACACTAGTACACATGCGTAAACTCCATAATCTTTAATTTGCGTACACATAAGTAAACTTATTGCGCTTCCGTTACAAACATATAAGCCTGCGCTGATTATTGCTTGTTTGATATATCAAGTATTTAATCGTAATACTTATATGATTCTTTATATCATATAATTACATATTTTATTTGAATATATGAAATAATAAATATATAATATTCTTTATTTTTTTAGTAAAATATCATTAAATTATCTGCTTAAATTGTTTATATCCAGTAAATTACTTTAATTAAATGTAGTAAAAATTCATACTGTAATTAAAAACAGATTTTGAAAGCAAAAAATCCCTGATTTGTTATAGCTTAAATAAAACTTATGCGATAAAGACAATTAATCGCAAGGTTTATTAATAACTGGAATGAATGATCTAGTTATTATAGCAATATCTTTATAAAATAGTACCATTTAGTTATTTAAATTACCTAGCCGTATGAGCTATAGTCGGTATATTTTTAAATCTTAACGTCAAACTATTATCACACATCAGTATCACTAATAAACAATATCAAACGAATATGGCTACAAACGTAAACATAATTAGAGTAATTGCAATAATATTGGACTGTTGTTATTTGTAAACGTCATATGTTTACATGTTGATTAAATTATTTTTGCTTCTGTAACCCTTTTTATTTACATTTGTATAAATTTTCTTATATGAAAGATAGGTTGCAAAAATTTTTAGTTAATGAAAAGCTTAGTCCTACTAGGTTTGCTGAAATAATTGGAGTGCAAAGAAGTTCAATTTCTCATATTCTTTCCGGAAGAAATAAGCCTTCATTTGATGTTATTCAAAGTATTCTGGAGAAATTTCCAAAATTAAACCCTGATTGGCTTATAGTAGGTAATGGAGAAATTTATAGAAAACCCATTCAAACAAGTATTTTTGACTATACTGAACATCAAAAAAAAGAAATAGAAAAAGATGAAGATGAATATTTAAATATTAAAGTCCCTTACAATGAAAAAATAGATGATGTTATCCTATCAAAAAAAGAAATTCATCAATCCAAAGTTACTGAGAATGCGATAAATGAAAAAAAAATTGAACGTGTTGTTGTATTTTACAAGGATAAGACCTTTACAGAATATCGTCCAGAAAAATAAGCTTTTCAATTTCCTTTTATAATTTTGTGCTATCATATTTTTTACTCATGTATAAGCTTATAATTCGTCCCTTTTTATTCCTTTTACCACCTGAAACAGTTCACCGTTTTGTTATTAATGCTATTAAGATTGGTTTTAAGGTACCTGGGGTTCGATTTCTCGTCAATTCAGTTTTTACCTATACCAATAAAAAGCTTGAACGAAAAGTGTTTGGAATTAGATTTAAAAACCCGGTTGGCTTAGCGGCAGGTTTTGATAAAAATGCTGAAAGTTTTGAAGATCTTAGGGTTTTTGGCTTTTCATTTATAGAAGTTGGTACAGTAACACCAGAACCTCAACCGGGTAATCCTAAACCGCGTTCATTTAGGCTTATATCCGACTTTGCATTAATAAACCGCATGGGATTTAACAATAAAGGCGTTATTGCAGCAAAAAAAGCACTAGAAAAAAAAGGGAAAAAAGTGATTATTGGAGGGAATATTGGAAAAAATACCGCTACTCCAAATCACCTAGCAGTAGAGGATTACGTTAAATGTTTTACAGAGCTTTATCACCACGTTGATTATTTTGTTGTAAATATTAGCTGCCCTAATATTACTAGCTTAAGGGAACTACAAGATAAGGATAATCTAAAGGAAATTCTTGTGGCTTTAACCAAGTTAAGGTTCAAACAATCCATTTACAAACCCATTTTACTTAAAGTATCTCCCGATTTAAACGAAAAGCAATTGAATGATACTATTGATATTGCCCAAGAAGTAGGTTTGGATGGATTTGTTGCCACTAATACTACCACCTCAAGAGAAGGGCTTAAGACCTCTAAAGAAAGGATTAATCACATAGGTAACGGTGGTTTAAGTGGAGCTCCTTTAAGAAGTCGATCAACAGAGGTTATTCGCTTTATTTCACAAAAGACAAATGGCACTATGCCAATTATAGGTAGTGGGGGCATAATAACTCTAGAAGATGCAATTGAAAAAATAAAGGCTGGTGCTAGCCTAATCCAGTTATATACAGGCTTTATATACCAAGGACCTGGGTTGGCAAAAAGGATCTGTAAAGAGATTGCAAAATTAGAAGGGTAGGGGAATAATGAAATTATCGGAAGGTGAAATTCATAATTTTCAAGTAGTTAAACTAGTCGACATACCTGAAGAGGGTGAATTCTTTGTTCTTCGGCACGAATCGGGCAGGAGAGTACTTCTTTCTTCGCAAACTTATAGGCATTATAACATAAAACCGGGGAAATCGATTGCCTGCAAAATTGACAAGGTTAATTGCTCAGGAAAGGTTTACCTCGAACCAAAACATCCAATCTATAAGGAGAACGAGGAGTATGAATTTGAGGTATTGTCTTGTAATAAGGAGAAGGATGATCACGAATACTTAACTCTTATTGTAGCTGATTCTTTTAATAATCAGATCAAAGTTTTAGTATCTGAATCATTTGAATTAAATGAGCAAAAAAAAATTCAATTAAAGGTTACGCGCATAAAGAAAGGGGTTCCAATTCTTATTCATCCCACTTTATCCTACAATTCAGATCATTTTTCACGAATAATTGGGGGAAAAATGCTGTTTTTTGTAAAAGGTATGAATAAGAATGATAATAATGAGGATGTATATATATTAACTAACAATTTAGGTTACAGTTCCGAACTAAAAGTAAAGCATTATCAATCTTATGGTTTCAAACCTGGGGACGAAATTGAATGTACAGTATACAGTCATAAAAATCAAAAATTTTTAAAGGTTGAACCCATTAATCCATTTTATGAATTAGGTAAAGAGTATAATTTTAAAGTTGTAAAGGATAATTTGGAATATTCTGATAATGATGAGGATGATTTATTTTTAATTGTTGAGGATATTACAGGAAAAAAGTGTGGGGTTCAGGTCATTCGGAGTCAATATAAATTTTTAAAGCAAAAACCCAGCATAAAATGCCGGGTTATAGGTTATAGAAAAGGTAGACCTAAACTTGAAAGGTTAAATTATAATTCTGGTCAATCTTCATAATCATCTGCTTGTTCTTCTTCTTCCTCAGGAAATGTATCCTCATCTGTTCCAATATCATCAGAATCACTAAAAAAACCTTTTTCTTCATCTTCATCCTTCGGTTTTGTATCAATTTTAACATTAACCTTAACCAAATAGCTTGCATCCTCAGTATCGAGTGTTATAGCATGAAAGAAATCGTTATTGGGTTTGGTAACTTTAATTACATGATTATGGTAACCGTATGGATACTTTTGTTTTAATAATGCCAATAACTCCGGCGTAAGATTCTTATAACTTATAACTAGTTTTCTCTTTTCCATAGATCTTTAAAAAATTATGTGCAATTATACATTAAAAACATTAATTGAATACAAGAAAAAATTATTTTTTTCTAAGAAAAATTAATTTAAACTAATATACACTTAAAATTAAACTTTTTGATTTAAATTAAAAACTATAGATGCTAATAATATATAATTATAAATATAATGTTAAAATGTTATATAATTAATATTATGTTAAATAAAATAAATAATATCTCCTATTTATTAAAATTGAAAGGGTCAGCTAATGCTGACCCTTATTATTATAAGAAATTAAAAAAAGACTTTCTTACTGTAATTCTAACCATAATTCGTTTATATCTTCATATTTCTTTTGCATTTCTTCGCTTTCAGTTCTGAATCTGAAATAAAGATTTTTTAATGTTTCAACAGTTGCTTTATTATTAGGATTAATTTCTAAAGCTCTTTCCATTATTGGAATACTTCTTTTGAATTCAATATCAGCAAGTTTCATTTTAGCCTCATACTTTGCACCATCCCTATCCTCCCTTGGTGGTATTTTTGTAGCTTCCTCGGCAAGCTTAACTCCTCCATTAAAGTAAAGAGCGCCAAGATTAAAAACCGCATCAAAATAATCAGGATTTAACTCTATAGCTTTTAAGTAAGCTTTTTCAGCTGATTCGGGGTTCTCAAGCCTATCATGAAGAGTTCCTTCGGCAAAATAAAGTGAATAGTTCTCAGGATCAGACTCTTTTGCTTTATCCAAATACTCTAATACAGCAATTGGATCATCATCTTTTACAATGTAATAGTTGATTAAAGAATATAAAACATTTTGATTTTTAGGTACTTTCAAGAATCCCTCTTGAAGATATTTAAGACCTTCATCTTCCTTGCCAAGAGATGAATATGCTTCATAAATGTTATAAAATGTGTTTCCATCGGAATAGAAATTGTAATCAATTGCCTTTTGATAGTATTCTATAGCTACTTCATTCATATTACCTAGTTGAGCTGATAGCCCAGAATAGTAGAATAATACTGTATCAACAGAATTAACTATAGGATGCAAACCTATTTCAACTGTTTTAGAAAAGAAATTAAAAGAACAAGCATAATCTTTTTGGCTATAACAATTTGACCCCTCAGCAATTAATGCATATTTAAGTCTTGTAAGATTTTCAACTATTTTTTCTCTTCCTCTTCCCTTATCATCTAGTTCATTTGCCTTAAGTAAACTTTTATAAGCATCAAATAAAGGATTTTCAACAAGAGGATTTGTAAACGTCCATGATTCTAGAACTCCTTCAACAAAGGTAAAAGTAACCCTGTCCATAACCATTTTTGTGATAGGAATACCATCAATTTCCTCCTCGAGTTGTTGGTTTGGTCTGCCAATAATAAGCATAAAGTCGTTAATGGTTAAGCCTGCGCTAGCGCTTAATGTCATTGCATCATATACTTCAAGCATAAGTTCTCCCCTGGAAAGCCAAGTTTGATATTTGAGATTTGACTTGGGGTTCTCAATGCTCTGGTCGCTTTTTGCAATCTTTTTTTCAAGACTACTAAAATTAATTTGGGTTGATGTTTGTGCAATTGCCGTTATTGATGTTATAACAGCGATTAGTATTAAAAGAATCCTTTTCATTGTTTAAGATATTTGTTCAACAATTGGTTTATTTAATATTTCTGGTTTTTTAATTATTCTGTAATTTCTTTACTTAGTAAGTTCTCAACATCTTGAATCTCTTCTATATCATCTGTAAATTCAACTTTAGCAACTGAAGCGATTGTATCACCATTCCTAAGGTTTATTAGCCTTACACCTTGAGTTGCTCTACCTGCAAGTCTAACCTGGGAAACTGAAAGTCTAATTGTTATCCCGCTACGATTAATGATCATCAAATCATCATTATCATTAACTCCCTTTATGGCTATAAGTTTACCTGTTTTTTCTGTAATATTTATTGTTTTTACCCCTTTTCCTCCCCTATTGGTTATACGATAGTCATCAAAGCTAGAACGTTTTCCGTAACCTTTCTCTGAAACAACAAGAATTTCAGTTTCTTCATTTGGATTTACACAAACCATGCCAATAACCTCATCACCTTTTCCTATAGATATTCCCCTCACTCCACTTCCGGTTCTTCCTATTGGACGGACAAGCTTTTCGGGAAAGCGAATAGCTTTTCCTTCTTTAGCAGCTAATAATAAATCGCAGTGCCCATCGGTTAAACAAGCCTCAAGAAGTTGATCTCCCTCCTTTACTGTAATTGCAATAACACCATTTTGACGAGGACGACTATATGCTTCAAGGGATGTTTTTTTAATTACACCCTTTTTAGTACACAGTATGATGAAATTATTACTCACATAATCGGGGTCATTGAGCTTCTTAACATTAATATAAGCTTTAACCTTATCTTCAGGTTCTATGTTTATGAGATTTTGAATGGCTCTACCCTTCGAACTTTTTGTTCCTTCAGGAATTTCATAAACTTTAAGCCAAAAGCACTTCCCATTCTCTGTAAAGAAAAGCATGGTATTGTGCATTGATGCAATATAAAGGTGTTCAATAAAATCCTCATCTCGAGTTGTGCTACCTTTGGTTCCTACACCTCCTCTTGCCTGAAGTCTATACTCTGTCAAGGGTGTTCTTTTGATATAACCCATATGCGATATGGTGATTACAACATCATCATCGGCATAAAAATCCTCTGGGTTAAACTCTTCTGCATTCGGTACTATTTCTGTTCTACGTGAATCACCGTATTTGCCCTTGACCTCAATCAGTTCTTCTTTAATGATATTCATTTGAAGCGATTCATCCTGAAGAACCTGATTGCAGTGATCAATAAATTTTAAAAGATCTGCATGTTCTTGTTTGACTTTATCCCTTTCCAAACCGGTAAGGCTTCTTAAACGCATATCAATTATTGCTCTGGATTGGATATCACTAAGCTGAAACCTTTCCATGAGTTTATCTTTGGCCTCATCAGGAGTTTGGGCATTACGAATAATTGCTATAACTTCGTCAATATTATCAATGGCAATCAGAAGACCTTCAAGAATATGTGCTCTTTTTTCTGCCTGATCTAGCTCAAATTGTGTTCTTCTTATCACAACATTATGACGATGTTTCACGAACAAACGAATCATATCCTTTAGATTCAACAACCTAGGACGACCATCAACAAGAGCAATATTATTTATTGTAAATGTCGATTGTAAAGAACTTTGCTTAAACAAATTATTTAAAACAACATTAGCAACTGCTTCCTTTTTAAGGATAATTACAACACGAGTACCTTGCCTATCGGATTCGTCATTTATATAACTTATACCTTCTATCTTTTTTTCATTTATTAAGTCAGCAATTCTTCGAATCATCTCTGCTTTGTTCACCATGTAAGGGGTTTCAGAAACAATAATCTTCCCCCTACCCGATTCGGTTTGCTCAATTTCGGTGCGAGAGCGAATTACAACCCTTCCTCTTCCTGTTCTATAAGCTTCCTTAATGCCTTGAGTACCGTATATAATGCCTCCAGTAGGGAAATCTGGTCCAGAAATAAGATTTATAATTTCATCCTCTTCAATCTCGGGATTATCTATATAAGCACATGTGGCATCAATCACCTCGGTCAAGTTATGTGGTGGAATATTTGTAGCCATGCCTACGGCAATACCTGAAGCCCCGTTGATTAAAAGAAGAGGGATTCGAGTAGGTAAGACTGTAGGCTCCTCAAGAGAATCATCAAAATTAAGTCTAAAGTCAACGGTGTTTTTCTCAAGATCGGCTAAAACATCTTCTGAAATTCTCATTAGACGTGCTTCGGTATAACGCATGGCTGCTGGACTATCACCATCGATTGAGCCGAAATTTCCTTGTCCTTCAACAAGAGGATAACGTAATGACCAATTTTGAGCCATCCTAACCATTGCGTCGTAAACCGAGGTATCACCATGGGGATGATACTTTCCCAACACCTCACCAACGATACGGGCTGATTTTTTGTATGGTTTTCCTGGAAGTAGCCCCAATCCAGACATTCCAAAAAGTACCCTTCTGTGAACTGGTTTAAGCCCATCACGCACATCTGGTAAAGCTCGCGAGACAATAACAGACATTGAGTAGTCAATGTATGCTGTTTTCATCTGCTCTTCAATTTGAACCTGTGTAATCCTTTCTAATTCTGACATTTATTAAAATATTCTGTTTTGTGAAAAAGATAAAATGAGTTTTTGAAAATACTTATTTAAAAAGCAAGCAAAAATACCAATTTATTACCAAAATATTAACATTAAACAACTAGTATTTATTAACAAATATCGGAAAATTTAAATGTTGATAATACAGTAAAAAAGAATTTCTAATTCTCTTATAGCATGTCATCAATATTATGTACTAACAAGTAAAAAAATGTTGAAACAAAAAGCAACAATAGGTTTGGATTTCTGTTATTCTGTAGTAATTTAGTGTCGAAATTTTGTTTATTATAAATACATGGACTCAAATTATTCAAAAAAAATAAAAGATATACTCACATACAGTCGAGAAGAAGCTATTCGTCTTGGCAATACAGCTATTAAATCTGAACATATTTTTTTAGGTATTCTTCGCGATGGAGAGGGATTAGCCATTAATATTTTACTTGAATTAGGTCTAAACATAGCCGAAACAAAGGCAGAGATTGAGAATAAAATTCGTAATCCAAATATTGAATCCATTAATATTGATATGGAAAATATTCCCTTATATAAATCAGCAGTTAGAGTTTTAAAACTTGTTAATTTGGTTGCTCGTGAATTGAAAAGCGAGACTGTCAATACAGCTCATCTGCTTTTAGCAATACTTAAAGATGAAAGTAGTATTGTAACTCAAGTATTGGAAGAAAAAGACATTGATTATTTAGTTGTTAGAGCTGAATTAAAACCAGAAATAATTGAAGCCAAAGCTGAGTTTTCCGATGAAGATGAAGAGCGCTCTTTTGGCTCTCAAAGGGGGCCGCAACAAACTCCCGGAAAACCCACTAGCGATACACCAGTTTTAGATAATTTCGGGGTAGATCTAACCAAAGCTGCTGAGGAAAATAGGTTAGATCCCATTGTTGGCAGGGACAGAGAGATTGAGAGAATAGCACAGATTCTGAGTAGAAGGAAAAAGAATAATCCTATTCTCATTGGAGAACCAGGGGTTGGTAAATCGGCTATTGCTGAAGGATTAGCATTGAGAATTGCCAAGCGCAAAGTTTCAAGGGTGCTTTTCAACAAAAGAGTTGTTACCCTTGATTTAGCTTCAATTGTTGCTGGAACAAAGTACCGAGGACAATTTGAAGAGCGTATGAAGGCCATTCTGAATGAACTCTCAAAAACAAATGATATTATTCTTTTTATTGACGAAATTCATACAATTGTAGGTGCTGGTGGAGCAACAGGTTCTCTGGATGCTGCAAATATGCTAAAGCCTGCTCTTGCTCGAGGTGAACTTCAATGTATAGGAGCAACTACCTTAGATGAATACAGAGAACACATTGAAAAGGATGGTGCTCTAGAAAGACGTTTTCAAAAAGTTATGGTTGACCCCACATCTCCTGAAGAAACCATTGAAATTCTTAATAAGATTAAGGAAAGATACGAAGATCATCACAACGTTACCTATACCCCTGAAGCGATAGACTCATGCGTAAAACTAACAATGCGGTATATCTCTGACCGTCATCTTCCTGATAAAGCCATTGATGCTCTAGATGAGTCTGGTTCAAGAGTACACATCTCCAATATTAAAGTACCTGAAAAGATCTTACTTTTAGAAAAGCAAATTGAGGAGGCTAAAGCTGAGAAATTAAAGGCTGTAAAAAATCAGGACTTTGAGTCTGCTGCAAGTTTTCGCGATCGTGAAAAGCAGTTCATTGAGCAACTTGAGAATGAACAGCAAAGATGGGAGCGAGAATTAGTTAAGCATCGTGAAATCGTTGATGAGGAAAAAGTTGCAGAAGTGGTTGCCATGATGACTGGTGTACCTGTTCAACGTATTGCTCAAACTGAAGGTACACGGCTTTTAAAAATGGCCGATGAACTTAAAGGTACAGTTGTTGGACAGGATGAAGCCATTGAGAAAATTGTTAAATCGATTCAAAGAAATAGAGCAGGACTTAAGGACCCGAACAAACCCATTGGAACATTTGTATTTCTCGGACCCACAGGAGTTGGTAAAACACAATTGGCAAAGGTATTAGCAAAATATCTTTTTGATACAACAGATAACCTTATTCGTATTGACATGAGCGAATACATGGAAAAGTTTTCTGTTTCTAGGTTGGTTGGAGCACCTCCTGGTTATATTGGCTACGAAGAAGGAGGACAACTTACTGAAAAAGTAAGAAGAAAACCCTATTCAGTCGTTCTCCTTGATGAAGTTGAAAAGGCCCACCCCGATGTATTCCACATTCTGCTTCAGGTTCTTGATGAAGGAATTCTAACCGATAGCCTTGGTAGAAAAGTTGATTTTAAGAATACTATTGTTATTATGACTTCTAACATAGGCTCTAGAGAGCTAAAAGATTTTGGAAGGGGTGTTGGTTTTAAATCTGAGACAAGCGATACAGCATCTAATGATTATTCCAAAAGTATTATTCATAAAGCTTTAAAAAAGGCTTTTGCCCCTGAATTTTTAAATAGAATTGATGATGTAATAATGTTTAACACCTTAACAAGGGAGCACATACATAAAATCATTGACATTGAACTTAAAGGACTGTATGAGAGAGTTGTGAACCTTGGATATAACATTGAACTTACAGATGATGCAAAAGATTTTGTTGCAGAAAAAGGTTTCGATGTCCAATATGGTGCCCGTCCACTTAAACGAGCCATTCAGAAATATCTAGAAGATGAAATGGCTGAAGTAATAATAAAAAGTGAAATACAAGTTGGAGATACCATTCTTGTTGGCTTAGATAAAGAAAAGGATGAGATTAATATTGAGATTGTTAAGAAGTCTGTTAAATCTACAAAAAAGAAAGGAAGCAAAGAGTAAAATACTGATTAACAATAGAATATAATAAATCTTTTAGAATTATTGTATGCATACTCATCCAAGGTTTTTATATTTTTAAACCAATAATTGTAATATCATCAAGTTGATCTTTGTCAGATATCCAACGGAAGAAAGTGTCTTCAATAACGTTTTTTTGATGCTCCATTTCTCTATGTGTATTTTCCAGTATTAACTTTTTAAAATTCTCTTTTCCATATTTTTGTGCAAATCCTTGCCCGCCCAATTGATGACGGAAACCATCGGTAAATAGGAAAATTTGATCATTTGTTTGCACATTAACTTTTTGGGTGGTAAACGGTCTCATTTTGGGATGAAATGATACTGGCATTTTTTCACCTTTAAGTTCATTCAGCTCATATCTACCAAGTTCAAAATTTTCTCTAACCAATAAAAGTTGTTGGTTTGCTCCAGCAAATTCAATATAGTCATTTCCCTTTGTATAGCTAATTATTGAAATATCCATTCCATCTTGCTGGTCTCCTATCTTACCTGTTTGCTTAAAAGAATCAATAATTATCAATCTAAGATTATTGATTATAGCAGAAGGTTCGGTTATTTCTTTACTTATTAGATCATTAAGCGCTGAGATGCCTAACATACTCATAAAACCTCCTGGTACTCCGTGCCCAGTACAGTCGGCAACAGCAATAATTATATTGTTTTCTTTAGGATAAGCCCAATAAAAATCACCACTAACTACATCTTTGGGGTAAAAAATTATAAAATGCTCTTGAAAGAAATTTGAGAAAACAGTTTCTGATGGAAGCAAAGCGGATTGAATGTTCGAAGCATAATCAATGCTATCAATTAGCAACCAATTAAAACGTTCAAGTTGCTCGCTTTTTTCCTTTAGTAACTCCTTTTGGCGTTCCATTTCATTACGTTGCAATTCTATTTCTTCTTTTTGGGCAGTTATTTCCTCATTTTTTTGTTGAATCTCAGTGTTTTGCTGCTTTAGGGATTTATTCGTTGTGCGCTTTATTCTGAATTGATGATAAAGCAGGAAAAGTATTACAATTAGAAGAACCATTACACCTAGGGAAAAATAGGATTGTATCCGTTGCCAGTAAATTGTATTTTCTGCCTCTTTCAGTTCAAACTCCCTAATTGCTTTCTCTTTTTCAAGGGATGCGATCGCTTTTTCTTTCTGCTCTAATTGATAAAGGGTTTCCAATTCAGCGAATTTATGTGAACGATCTCGTGATAGAATGCTATCGTATAGGCTGAAAAAGTTTTTATAATAATATAATGCTAATTGATGATTACCCATTCTTTCATAAATAGCAACCATCGTTTCATAAATATCCTTTTGTGTAGTAATTAATCCCAACTTCGTTGACTCTTTAAGGGCATCATCAGCCCATTTAAGAGCTTGAACTGTATCTCCTCTAATATAATGAACCTTAGCAATAAAATTTTTAGTATTTGCAGTGCTTATTCCTATTTCCTCTGCAATGGTAAGGGCAATGGTAAAGTTTTTTAAAGCGGATGAATATTTTTTCTCAAAAAAGTTAACCTCTCCAAGAACTTGGTAATTATTAGTTAAACCTATTTTGTTGTCTATTAATTCATTAACCTTCTTCGATTCAAAAAGGTAATAATATGATGTGTCAATGTTATTCAGATCTTTATAGCAATTTCCAAGGCTTTGGTAGCCATCTGCAATACCCTTTTTATCATCAAGATATTTATAAATCTCTAAAGCTTGTTTAAAATAATTTATGCTTTCATAAGTATTTTTTGAGCTTACAAGAACATTCCCAATATTTACTAATGTTGAAGCAAGGTTTTTTTTCTGATTACTTGTTTTAAAAATATCAAGTGCTTTTAGATAATTCTCCAATGATTTATCAAAGGCTCCAATGTCCTCACTAACTGATCCAATATTAACAAGTACCCCTGCTACATTTGTACTATCATTGAAGCTATCAAATACATCATATGCTTTTTGGAAGTAAAAAAGTGATTTTGCATAGTTTGACTGAAGCCTATGCATTACACCTAGGTTATTGTACATCATAGCAGAACCACTTCTATCGTTTAGCCTTTCTAAAATAATAAGTGTTTGAGTAAAGTAATCTGTTGCCTTTTTTATATCTCCCCTGCTATAAGCAATTCTACCCTGCATGCCATAACTCACAGATAAACCCTTGTGAAGCTTTCTTTCAAGCCATTTTCCTGGTGATTCCTCAATCAATCGATTGAAAACTGCAACTCCTGAATCTAGTAGAATTTTTGCATTATCTAAATCTTTGCTGAGAATTGCATTCAGCCTTCCAATAGAAGTAAGGATTACCGCATGGTAATAGCAAAGAGTAGAATCAATAGATGCTTTAGTGCATTTTTGAGATATTGAAAGACCTTTATTTAACCAGAAAAATGCAGAATCAGGAATTGTAGATTCATATTCCGTAGAAAGCAAATAGCATATTTTTACTCTTGTTGTATCGTTCTTTGCCTGTTCTAACTCTATATAAAGGGAATCCTTTTTACCTGCAAATAAAATATTTGTAGTAAAGAGTAAAAGGATTATTTTACACACTAATGCTTTTGGAATATTCATTTAATGAATTAATATTTTTAAATATAGGCATTTCTTTAGAAAGATTTATTAAGCTTTATATATTTAACATCATTTAAGTTAACATCTTAATATGATTAACCATGTTTTACCTTATGCTCATTCATAATCTGCAATCTAAGCATATTCAATGCTGTAATTGAACCTCGTAAAATGTTTCTTTCTCTATCCATCCCTAAAGAAAACTTTTTACAGATAGTTTTTTGGGGTGATGATACAGCTATCCATATTGTTCCGATAGGTTTTTTTGTTGTTCCTCCTTCGGGTCCGGCTATTCCCGATGTTGCAATGGAGTAATCAGTTCCCATTATTTTTCTTACTCCTTGAGCCATCGCCTTAACAACCTGCTGACTAACAGCACCATGTTTAACCAATGAATTCTCTTCTACTCCTAAAACATTTTGTTTAATGGTATTGGAATAGGCTATTATACTTCCTGTGAAGTAGTCTGATGCTCCTGGTACCTCAGAAATTAGGTTCGATATCTTTCCTCCGGTGCAGCTTTCGGCCACAGAAAGTGTAGATTTGTTTTGCCTGAGTAAATGGCCAATAACTGATGCCATGGTATCATCATTATAACCAAATAAATACTCAGGAATTATGGCCTTTAATTTTTCAATTTGATCTTGAACTAACGTTTCAATAATACTCTTATTATTTCCTGTAGATGATAGTCTTATACGAATTGATATGGGGCTTGGAAGGTATGCAACCTGTATACTTGAAGGCAACTCTTGCTCCCATCGGCTTAGTTTTTCTGCTAAAAAAGATTCAGGAAGTCCAAAGGTATGGATAGTTCTATGAACAATATAATGTTTTTTATTAGTTTGTAATATCCTAGGAAGTACATGTTCCTGCATAATTGCCATCATCTCAAACGGAACGCCTGGCAAAGAAATAATATTACAATTATTTACTTTAAACCACATTCCTGGAGCGGTTCCTAATCCATTTAGAAGCGGCTCACAAGATTCTGGTACCTCGGCTTGCTTTAGATTTAGTTCTGTAACGGGTAAACCCCTTGAAGAGAATATTTGCTCAATTTTTTGTAAAGTTTGTTTATGGACAACTAATTTACATCCAAAAAACTTGCAAAGCGAAAGTTTTGTAATATCATCACTAGTAGGACCGAGTCCACCTGTTGTAATTATAATATCATATTCTTTAATTGATTGGTTTAAAGTATTTATAATATCATCTTCTGAATCAGAAATTGAGATAATACGCTGAACGTTAATACCTATGCTATTTAGTTGACTCGCAATCCAGAAAGAATTTGTATCAACTATTTGACCTATAAGTATTTCTTGCCCAATTATTATTATTGCAGCATTCATGATAAATCATTTAAAGAAAGACAATGCAATGGTTTACAAAAATATAAGTAAAAAACTTTGACGGTAGGATTTTTTTATTAAAGATAAAACTAAATTGAGCCTCTCATGGGACTCGAACCCACGACCTGCTCATTACGAATGAGCTGCTCTACCAGCTGAGCTAAAGAGGCGTTTTCTGGCTTGCAAATTTATTATTTTTCTTGCATATAACTTTTCTTTAGTTAAGTCAATTCTTATTCAGAGTTAAGATTTTTTGTATGCGTTGTAAAAGGGTAGGATGCGAATAATTAACAAAGACGTAAGTTGGATGTGGTGTCAGATTGGATAGGTTTTCGGCAGATATTTTTTTCAGACCATTTATGAGATCATTACCCAATCCATGAATAGTAGCAAATGCATCGGCCTGATATTCCATTCTTCGGCTTAACCAATGTGTAAATAGTCCGATAATACTTTCAATTGGGCTGTATAGTATGGCAAAACCAATTATTGCTAAATGGAATATTGGCTCTGATGCATCATTATAACCCAAAGCACCTGAAACCTCTGTATTTGTTGATAATCGGCTAAAAAGATACATAAAGATAGCCGCTTGAACAACTCCAATGGTCATGTTTATCCAAATGTGTCTCCTTCGATAATGACCTATTTCATGGGCAAGAACAGCTAAAACCTCTTTCTGATCCAACTTTTCAATAAGTGTATCGAACAGAACTACCCTACGGCTTTTTCCAAATCCTGTGAAATATGCATTTGCCTTTGTAGATCTTTTGGATCCGTCAATGACAAATACCTTGTTTAGGGGAAAACCAACCTTTTTACCAAATTCTTTTATGGACTCAAGTAGGTTTCCCTCTTCTAAAGGCTCTTGCTTATTGAATAACGGAACGATTACCTTAGAGTAAAGAACATTTGCAATAAAAGAGAATACTACCATTACACATAGCCCAAGAATCCAAAACCAATCTCCTGTTCGATAAAACAACCAAGTAACCAGAACCAGTAACCCTCCTCCAACTATTATTGTGAGAAGTAGCGATTTAATAAAATCAAAAATGAACAACTTGGCTGATGTTTTATTAAAACCATACCTCTCCTCTATCACAAATGTATCCCATACTGAAAATGGAAGCGAAATAATGCTAGAAATAGCCCCAATAATGGTAAAAAAAAGTACAGTTGTAACTATTGAATTAAAATTGAATTGCATTATCCAACCGTGAAGCCATCCAAAACCCCCAGTGATAATAACACCAAGAATTAGCAATATTCCTAATGATTTCTGAATAAGGTTAAACTTTGTATTCTCAACATCGTAATTCTGTTGAATTTTGTAACGCTCGGGTGGATAAACATCTTTTAGTAAATCTGGAATTGGTCTACTTCTATGTCTAACATTAAGAAAATCAAGAAATATTTCAACAATAAAGCTGAATAATATTAGAAATATAAAAAGATAATAAAGGAAGTGCATATGTTTTTTATGTTACAGAGTAAATAGAGCATTTGATAGTTTGTTGATTGTCATTGAAGATAACATTTAAAGTTTTTCCATTACCTGTATCCTTAACTCTAAAATCCTTTTATACCATGTTACTTCAGGAATATTGGTAAATTCTTGTGATTTAATCAACCATTCCATGGCAATATCAAAATTCCCTTTCATTTCATTGGCTAAAGCCATATTGAATGCTGCTTTGGCTGCGATTTCTGGTTTTGTCTTGGGATCTTGAATCACTTTCTGCCATTGTGATGCAGCATCTAACCATTGATTGTACTGAACAAATTCGACTGCTTTTCTCATATGCTTTGAACCTTTTGTATAGTATAATCTTTGCTCATCCATCCACGAAGGAGCAATTTGTTTGGCAAACTCACTTCCAGTAATGTATCCACAGTATTTAGCAGCAGAAAAAAAGCCAGGTAGCTGCTCGCCAATTCTGACTCTTGTATAATCAGATTGATCCCAGATCAGAGTATCTTTGTACAAGTAGTCGGCAACAACTTTTCGCTTTTTTAGATCGTACACTCTCCAGAATCCATAAATACCCATGGTTAAAGAGCCGTAATATTTGTTCATATAACCATCCCAGTATGAATAACTTTGAGTTGTTGGTTTAATTTTGATATATTCCAATGAGATGACTAAATCGGCATTGTCTTCTGCTGCAAGTCCTTCAACTGTTTTCCAGGGGAATGGAAGTATGAATTGTGAAGCATCGTCACGAAAGAAAATCCTTGTGGGTATTTCTAATCCTTGGTACCAAGGTGTATCAAACAGGTTTTCGGAAAGAACAAAAGCTGCCTCTACAGCCGCTGTACTATCAATGGCCGCTTGCGCCATGCTTTCTTCTACACCTTCGATCCCTTTATATATGCTGGCAACAATAATTGGATGGGAAAAGTCGCTGGATATCGCCAGTTCTGATGGCTTAAGTGTTTGAATACTAATAATTTTATATTCAATACATGATGTAAAGGTTAATATTCCAATTAAAAAGCTTACAATGGGTATTGTTTTATTATTTAAAGAAAACATAAGATTAACGCTTTATATATTTTGAAAAATTATGTGAATAAATTAAGTATAGCAATTACAATTTAAAAGGTTTAAAATTAATTAGTTAGTCGTCGAAGTTTTACCTCTAATTGTCTTATTGTAGCAGGTCGTGAAATTATAGTTAAATCGTTTGATAATAGATACATCTTAGGGGTTTCTTCTACGTTATACATCATAAGCATTTTACTGTCTGAAGTATATGGTTCACAAATATTTATCCAATTGAGGTTAAGTTTTTTTACGTATTCCTGCCAAAGATTTTTGTCATCATCGATTGAAATAGCAATAACCTCAAAATCTTCATTTGAATACTTTTCGTAAATCTTGGCAATTTTGGGCAACGCCTCAATGCAATGAGGACACCACGTAGACCAAAAAACTAATAGTTTATACTTAGACTTTAATTTAGAAAGTTTAACTCTTTTAATATCAGTATTATAAATAAAAAAATCGTATGCCTTGTCTCCTACCTTTATCCGTGGCGACTTTTCATGGTAATTACCAATGCCTGCTTCCCTAATAGGCTTTAATCCATTAAAATCATCCGTTTCAAGAAAATCAACAACAACCTGATAATCAGATTTGGCAAACCCATCAATTAGAACAGCTCTGAAATAATTCTTAATTTCAACATGCATGTCCATTTGCATAAGCTCAGAAATAGCATTAATAAAAGATTCTTCCTGCTCTTCCATATCAAAATCATCACTAAATATCAGCTCAATGTATCTCCATAAACGATTCGCTAAAAAGGGTGAGTTAAGCAAACGGGTATCGAGTAAGTCGATATTCTGCCACCATATCTCCTTAATAAGTTTAACATTTTCATAATCATAAAGGTAGCTTTGACTAAAAGGGGGTTGTTCGGTTAGTATTAATTTAGCTGAAAATAAGTTGGGGTTTCGTTGGTAAGTAGTTTTTGCCAATTCATAAAGTTCTCTATTATGATTTTCCGTCTCTTTAACGAGCAGGTGATGGAACATTATTGAATCGGGATAAAAATCAATAAGAGAATTTAACAACCAATTAATTTGTGAACTTCTTTTCTTTTCTTTCTGATATTTCCAGTAAATATTATTCTCTTGAGAATATTTCGATTTAAGGCTATCTTCAGGAGCAAAAACAACAGTTGAAATATCAATCAATGGCTCATCGGACACTACAAAGTCAATGGAAATTCCTTTACCAATACTTATGCGGTATAAACCTTGTTTATAGCCTGATGGTAGAGAAAAAGCATAAACGCCTGGCTTTATCTGACTTGTTGAATCAACCAGATTCAAATCTGTACCATTGAATATATATAGTTTAGCCTGGGGAGAGAAACCCTGTAAAACATTTACCAAAATATCAACTGACTGAGATTTTAATAGAAATGGAAGCAATAAAAGAAAAAGTATATGTAATAAAGCCTTTATCATTATATTTCAATTATTTAATATTTGATATCCATTTACAATGAATATTTCCTGTTAATTATTATAGAAACGATTATTCAGGTCGATTAGTTTACTGCGCTTCGAGTAACAATGCAATTTTTTTCTTCAATTCTTGTGGGTTAAAGGGTTTTAAAATAAAACCATTCATGCCAATGTTAAAGATTCTTGTTTGAATATCAAGCATTGCAGATGCAGTAAGGGCAATTATGGGTATTCTGTTTTTTCTTGGATCAGTAAGTTTTCGTATTTGCACTGCAGCTTCATAACCGCTCATTACGGGCATTTCTAAGTCCATTAGAATAAGATCAAAATCTTCTTTTTTAACCTTTTCAATTGCTTCCATGCCATCCTCTGCGAGCTCTGCTAAAAATCCCCAATTTTTCAGGAATTTTAGTGCAATCATTGAATTAATTTCATTATCCTCAACAACAAGTATCTTAAAAGGTTTTCCTTCCCTTTCGGGGAATGTAACAACCTCCTTATCCAATTGTTTATCTTTAACTGAGGCTTTGGATTTATTGAAGCACAGTGTAAAAAAGAATTCTGAACCCTTACCATATTGGCTCTTAACCTCTATTTTTCCTTTCAGCAGCATAACAAGCTGTTTTGATATGGCTAATCCTAATCCTGAACCACCGTATTTACGTGTTGTTTCAAGATTAGCCTGAGTAAATTCCTGAAAAATTATCTGTTGTTTTTCCGGAGGGATTCCAATTCCTGAATCAGAAACGGAAAAGAACACCGAAACAGATCTTTTGGTTTCTTTAATAAGCTGAACCTTAACAACTACTTCTCCTTTTTCTGTAAACTTTATGGCATTGCTAACAAGGTTGGTGAGAATTTGGTTGATCCTAACAGAATCACCTATTAAATTTTCAGGGATATTATAATCAAATTCAAGTTTTAGCTCAATGCCCTTTTTTATGGCAACATGCTTAAAGCTGCTATGTAAACCCTTAAGCAATGATTGTAGACTAAAGGAAGAACGAAAAAACTTTAGCTTACCTGCTTCGATTTTGTTAAAATCAAGAATATCATTTAGTAAGGACATGAGGTTTTCAGCAGAATACCGCAAGGTTTTTAAATTTTCCAGCTGATAATCCATGGGGTCTTCTTGAAGCAAAATATTTGCCATGCCAATAACTGCATTCATAGGAGTACGAATTTCGTGGCTCATAATGGACAGAAACTGTTCCTTTGCCTTTGATGCTTCCTCTGCAAGTTCTTTTGCTTTAATAAGTTCTTGTTCCTGATGCTTTTGGTTAGTAATATCAACCATTATACCCATAAAACGATTTACTTTCCCTTTTTCAACAATAGCAGTAATATGGGTTAACACAGGAACTTGTTGTTTTTTATTCTTAATGGCAACTAACTCAACTGAAGGCAGATGGGGTTCCAAATGACTTTGTTTAATGTAGCTGTTAATTATTTTTTGGCTTTTTTTCTCAAAAAATGTACTTATTTCAATCCTTCTGTTAATACTATCGGGTGTTAATCCAAAAAATGAGAGAAGGTAATTATTTGCAAAGGTTATATAACCCTTAGCATCAACTTCAAAAACCATTTCAGGGAGTAACTCACCAAGTTGGCGAAAGCGCAGTTCGCTTTGTTGAATTTTTTCCTGCGCCAACTTTCGCTGAGTTATATCACTCATTACCATTAAAATACACTGGGTATCTTGAATGTCGATCATTTCTGCCGAAAAAAGACATATTAACGTTTCGCCATTCTTATTAAGAATAGTTGTTTCTATGTTCTGAGCCTTACCGTCTTTGACAATTAATTGCTTTAGTTCTTCCCTTCGATCAATATCTGGAAATATATTCAATTCACTAGATTGTTTTCCAATCACGTCATGCCTCCCAAGCCCAACTGTGTTAAGAAAAGTTTCATTCACATCAAGATACACACCCTCATCAAGGGTAGTTATTGTCATCATTACAGCATTATTGTCAAAGGCTTTGCTAAACTTTTCCTCCGAAAGTTTGACAATACGTTCAGCTTCAAGGCGTACTGAAATATCCTGGCAAATGGCAAAAACCACCTCTTTTTGGCTCCAATTTCCATTGAATAGACGAGTTTCAACGGGTATAAACTTACCCCCTTCGGTTTCAAGATTACCAGAAATAAGAATTCTACTACCAGAAAAAGCTTGTACTACAGCTTTTCGAACCTCTTCCCTCTCAGAAATTGGAAATAAGGTAGAGAAGTTTTTTAGTAGAAGTTGATGTTCTTCAAGCTTAAGATAATTGAATACACTTTTATTTGCTTGTATTATTGCAGAACGTTTACTGATGATAAAAACCATATCTTCAAAGGCATTAACAAGCAGTCGGAAGTTCTGCTCTTCCTCCATAAGCTTTTGCTCAATATCCCTTTGATGAGTTATATCGAAACAGCTATCCAGAAGGGCTGGTAGTCCGTTCCAATCTATTATGGATACATTTGATTTAAACCACCTTAATTCTCCGTTTCTATGGCTAATCCTAAAAGTATAGGAACGGGATTGCTTAAGATTAATCTCCCTAAAATCATTGCTAAAAATCAACCTAATGAGCTTTTTATCCTTTGGGTGAACAAGATCAATAAAATCCATCTCCATCAGTGCTCTTGATGAATAACCTGTAAGTTTTGAGAAATGGTGATTGTGAAAAACAATTTTTCCACCCTGAACAATATAAATACCGCTCCCAGCATTATCAAGGATTCTTTTTAGCCTTTCTTCACCATCTCCGAACTTCAAACCTTTCGATTTCCGATGGTTTTGTTTTACTCTATCATCTTGGTTTTCTTTGGCCATCGCTTGTAATATGAACCCAATTCAATAACCTACTAAAATAGTAAAAAAAGTTATGTGTATTCTTTTATAATAAAATATTGTAAATAATACTTAGAACAAAACCTACGAGTTCTTGTTAAAGAAAAATTAAATACTATAATTTAGCCAATCTTTAAAAAAACATAATAGTTATCAATGATAATGAAAAACCGAATGGCAATGGTGCTCTTCTTTACCATAGTTACAGTAGTACTCACATTGGTTAATGTTTATATTTATAAGCACACTAAACCTGTTTTCGATATTGAAGGATGGATTGGTAATTTCAACAAAATTCTATTTATTTTTTTTGCAATATCTTACCCATTGGGTCGATTTCTTGAGCGAGTATTGCCTTCTACAGGGTCAGATCTTATTGTAAAAGTTGGATCTTTTTGGCTTGGAGCAATGGTATATTTAATTCTAATGTTCATTTTTACTGATATTATCAGGTTGATTTATCCATTATTTGGCTTCAATTATAGTTTTGATCCAAAAGTAAACCCTGAACTTTTTAAGAAAATTACCATAGGTATATATACAGCAACAGCATTTATATTGCTTGGGGGATATATTAATGCACTCTATCCAAGGGTTAATCAAATATCTATTGCTACAAAAAAGAGCATTGAGGGATATTCTAAACTTCGAATTGGAGCAGCTTCAGATATACACCTAGGAACCTTAATTTCAAATGGACGTCTCAAAAGATTTGTGAATTTAATGAACGCACAAAACCCTGATATTATTCTACTTCCAGGTGATATATTCGATGAAGACCTAGGACCTGTGATAAAGAACGATATGGGCAAGTTCTTGAGCCAACTATCTGCTCCTCTTGGTGTTTATGCTGTAACTGGAAATCATGAGTATATTGGTGGGGTTGATCCTGCTGTTACCTACCTAGAAAATCATGGTGTTCAGGTTCTTCGTGATACATCTATTTCTGTTAATGGGATTATGAATATTGTGGGTAGGGAGGATCGTCAAGCAAAAATAATGGGTGGAATCATTCGAAAACCCTTAAAAAAAATAACAGAAAACATTGATAATAATCATTACACAATTCTTTTAGATCATCAACCATACGATTTGAACGAAGCTGTTGAAAATGGAATTGACCTCCAGATATCTGGACATACTCACCATGGGCAGCTATTTCCATTCAATTATATTACAAGAGCAATCTTTGAGGTCAGCAGAGGTCTTAAACAGATTGAAAACACCTTTATTTATGTATCCAATGGTTTTGGAACCTGGGGCCCACCCGTAAGGGTTGGCAACAGACCTGAGATTGTGGTAATTGAGGTTGTTAGAGAAGATTGATTAGGGTTTTGGAGTAGGTTTTCCTTAAGCTCTTTTCGGTAGGGAAAGGTTGCGAGTTGCAAGCACTTACACGTAACACCTAAGTAGTTTGTTTCCTTTATATATAGTCGGGTGTAAAGTGGTTTTACGTACGATGTTCAACTAAAGTGGCCATAAAAACTCTTTTGGTCTTATCAGTTACTCTACAACGATTATCAATCCTATAACCCACTACCCAAATAATTTCGGCACTGGACTCCATTACGTAAACTTTTTCTTTGCAGTGTAAGGGCACCTTCTGATCAATTAGGAAATCACTGACTTTCTTTCTTCCTTTCATGCCTAGCGGAATAAACCTATCGCCTTCCTTCCAAAGACGAAGTGTAATGGGAAAAGTAATCTTTTCCATGTCGAATACGCCAATACTATTTGACTTGGGAAATTCAAAATCTTTACCAATAGTTCTTCCCTCAAATGTCATATTTAATGGATATTCAATACTTTGAGTATCGGCAGTAACATCAATAGCTGCAATTTCTATAGGTAATATTGGGGAAACAATCAGATATTCTCTATCTCTTATTAATCTATAATTATTTGAAAGGAAAACCTTACCCGATTGAGAGAACAGTGACTTTTCTATTTCAATGACCTGTGCTGTAGAGAACCCATAATTAACTAACTCCTCAACTAAAAAAATCTGTCGTAATGGTTCTTTAGTAAGCTTATGAATAGAGTAGTAAATTTCGTCATCATTGTATTTACAAATATCCTCCTTTAGTTTTATCAGCCTCTCTCCTATTGCTTCCCACGCTTGACCCAGCAAAATGGAAGTTGAATATAGGTTCTCAACCACTCCTGCGTTGATCTTTTCAAGTTCGGGAATCACCTTATGTCTAATACGATTTCTTGCATATTTTACATTAGTATTGGATGAGTCATCTCTAAATTCAACTCTCTTCTTTTTTGCATATTTCATGATATCATCACGACTGGCAAAGAGCAATGGTCTAATTATAACATCGAACCTTGGTTTTATGCCCGTTAACCCTTTTAGTCCAGTACCACGACATAGGTTTATTAGCATTGTTTCGGCGATGTCGTTGCGGTTGTGAGCCACAGCTACCAATGCAAATCCCTTATCTTTACAAATCTCACTAAACCAACCATACCTTAACTCCCTTGCTGCAACCTGAATCGAAATGTTTTTCCGTTGAGCATACTCAGCTGTATCAAATCGTTTAACAAACAATTCCAATTGCAAATCTTTACATGTTTTTCTAACAAGTTTCTCATCTTCTTCCGATTCCTGTCCGCGAAGCAAAAAGTTACAATGAAGCACAGAAAAACTGTAACCACATTCATGGAATAGGTTTAGCATCACCATAGAATCCACCCCTCCACTTACTGCAAGAGAAAATTTTTCACCAAAACCAACAAGTTGATGCTTTTCGATAAAACTTCGAAATTTTATTCTCATTCCTGATGAAGTATTATACAATCTGAAAAAAATGCAAGTTACCTAAAAATTAGCAATACCAAGTACCTTGGCTATTGCGCTTGCTTTTAGCAAGCACTCTTCATATTCCTTTTCGGGAATTGAGTTGGCCGTTATAGCTCCACCAACAGTGAAAGAAAAATATTTTAAAGTGGCATTGTACAGCAATGTTCGTATCACCACGTTGAAATCGAAATCGCCCTTAGGTGAAAAGTATCCCACAGCACCTGAGAAAAGCCCACGCCTGCTTCGCTCGTACTGCTCGATAAGCTGCATTGCCCTAACCTTTGGAGCACCTGTCATTGACCCCATGGGAAAAGTGGCCATTATAGCATCCACTGGATGCTTCTCTTCCTTTAGCTTGCACGATACGGTGGATATCATCTGGCTAACTTGCTGGAAAGGATATATGCCGCACAGCTCATCAACCTTAACGGTAGATCGTTGTGCTACCCGAGAAAGGTCATTTCGAACTAAATCCACTATCATTATATTCTCAGCACGTTCTTTCTCATCAGTTCTTAGCTGTTGCATTAAAAGAGTATTCTCAGCATGTGTGTTGCCCTTTCGAATTGTACCTTTAATTGGCTGACTAACAATTTTATCTCCAATCTTCCTTAGGTAACGTTCTGGACTAGCACAAAGTAAAAACTTATCATCGAATCGTCCGAAAGCAGAAAATGGGGTTGGAGATATGGCATTCAAATGTATAAAAGTTTCGTAAGGATTTATTATGTAAGGTGATGCATAGAATTCCTGACATAAATTCATCTCGTAAATATCACCACGTTGAATGTGTTGCAATACTTTTTGAATTGTATCTATGTATTCATGTTTTTTGTAACGTACATTAATTTTGATATTCTTATCGTTTTGACCATCGACCTGCGGTGAAGCCAATACTTCATGAAATAAATCCCTGACAGATTTATGGTTATAAAAATCGGAATGATAGTGCAAGGTTAGAGCATCATTGGTTAAAGCAAAAACTACTTGGGGTACATAGAAAAACATATCCTGGAAACCTAACATGTCTGGTTTTTCAGATTTAAGCTTTTCGATGCTATTCTTCAGATCATAGCCAAGATACCCAAAGAGCCAATTTCTCTTATCGACTTCATTTTTAAGAATCTGAAAATAATCTGAAGTTGGAGATATTATTTTCACCACTCCCAAACCTGCTAGCAGTTGGTATTGTTGTAATCGCTTCTGTAAAGGATTTCGATACTGATAGTTATTGCTCAGAAGTACCAAACCATATTTCTGAGATTTCATCCATCGACAAAGCTTGTCGCCTAAAGGAATTGAATTGTTTATGGGCAATTTAAACTCTTTCCACATTTTACAAAGGTAGAGTTTTGATTAATCTGAGAAAGAATAAAAAAGAGATTTCCACCAAAGCAGAAATCTCAAGGATTTATATAAAAAATAGTATTTACCTATCAATATTAACCTTAGAATTAGATCCTAAACTATATTGTGAATCAAATACCACCAGCGACAGCGAAGGACCTTCTTCATTTGTAATAGAAATATTCTTACTTGTAACATCTACTTTCAGCACATTATCGCGGAAACATACCTTGAAGCTATACGATTTCCATTGTGCAGGTATTAATGGATTAAAATTCAGCATATCATTCTTTAATCTCATACCTCCAAAGCCTTCAACAATTGAAATCCATGTACCAGCCATGCTGGTGATATGCAATCCTTCTTTCACCTCGTGATTGTAATCGTCTAGATCAAGACGAGCAGTGCGAAGGTAAAGTTCATAAGCTTTATCAATATTCCCAATTTTTGCTGCAAGAACGGAATGAACACATGGTGAAAGAGATGATTCGTGGACCGTACGAGCCTCGTAGAACTCAAAGTTCTTACGAATAGTTTCCAAATCAAATTTTTCCTCGAAGAAGTACATTCCCTGAAGCACATCAGCCTGCTTAATAAAGCAAGAACGGAGGATTCTATCCCAACTCCATTTCTGGTTAATCGGACGATTTTTGGGATCGAGATCCTTCACAAGAATCTGTTCCTTGTCCATGTAACCCTCCTGTTGTAGAATGACACCCAACTTTTGATCAACAGGGAAGAACATGTTTTCGCGAATTTCCTTCCACTTGGTTAATTCCTTTGACTCGTTGAATGAAATTTTTGTAGCTAAGGCTTTGTACTTTTCAGCATCTGTTTCCTTTACATATTCAACACCCTCGGCAGCATACTCCATGCACCAGCATGCAATATAGTTGGTGTACCAGTTATTGTTGACGTTGTTCTCATACTCGTTAGGACCAGTCACTCCTAGCATTACGTATTTGCCTTTCTCCTGCGAGAAATTAATCCTTTGCGCCCAGAATCGGGCAATGCCAATAAGCAATTCCAAACCAAAGTTGGCAAGGTAGTTCTTATCACCTGTATAGCGAACGTAGTTATAAACAGCAAAGGCAATAGCACCGTTGCGATGAATCTCCTCAAAGGTAATTTCCCACTCGTTGTGACATTCTTCACCATTCATGGTAACCATTGGAAAAAGCGCAGCACCATCAGTAAAGCCTAGCTTTTGGGCATTTTCAATGGCTTTGCCCAGCTGTTTATATCTATACAGCAAGAGTTGGCGTGCAACCTTTTGACCATGAGTGATCATGTAAAAGGGTAAACAATATGCCTCAGTATCCCAATACGTTGAACCACCATACTTCTCGCCTGTAAAACCTTTTGGACCAATGTTAAGCCTTTCGTCTTTTCCGGTGTAGGTTTGGCTAAGCTGGAAAATGTTAAAGCGAATGGCTTGCTGTGCAGCCACATCGCCTTCAATTGTAATATCACTGTGCATCCATATCTCTTCCCAAGCCTCAATATGCTCTTTAAGTAACTGTGTATATCCCTTTGATGTTGCCAAGTCGAGAAGTTGAGTAATAATCCGGGAAAACATTCCCTTTTCGTGATTAAGACTCGAAATAACCGCTGCATATTTGTAAAACTCAACCTCATCCCCAGCATTAAGCCTGATCGATAACCGACAACCCACGTACATTGGATTATCAATAACCTGTGGATCAATCGATAATCGCTCTCCATTTAGATAAAATGAATAACGCATACCATGACCTACATGAAAGTCGAGTTTACGAGTTTTCGATACAATAAACCCTTGCTTGGCTTCCACTTTTCGTTCCACTTCATCCCAGAATTTCTCCCCATAGTTGGAGTCTTCGTTATGAACATCACCATCAAGGTAAGGAGTAATAGAAAAATCGATATCCGCGTTAAGTACTTTTACATTGTATCGTATTGCTCCAATCTCGGAATTTGCCATGCTTAAGAAGCGCTTTGAATTCACAGCAAGTTTAATACCCGCAGAATTTTCACAGATAAAGGACCTTTCAAGGTATCCCTCCTTCATATTGAGTACCCTTCGAAATTCTTCAATACTACAGTTTGCCAGGTCAAGAGGTTCTCCGTTGATTTCAATATCAATTCCAATCCAATTGGTTGAGTTGATTACCTTGGCAAAGTACTCAGGGTAACCATTTTTCCACCAACCTACGCGGGTTTTATCGGGGTAATATACACCAGCCACATAGCTACCCTGCAGGGTTGATCCACTGTATTTCTCCTCGAAGTTAGCTCTTTGACCCATGGCACCGTTTCCAATGCTAAAGATGCTTTCTGATGCCCGAGTGTTCTCAGAATTAAACCCTTCTTCAATTATGCACCATTCATCGTGTTTTAGGTATGGGTTCATTATAATATTATTTTAAGTTGTTTTTCAAATATTTATTGTTGATGTTGCAGACGTTTCTTAAAATTATTATTCATATGAAAATTTATTTATGTATGCGCAACCACATCGTCCCTATCGGTTACAAAAAGGACCATAAACGCAGCTATGAACATAGAAGCACCACCAAGAATAAGTGAGTATATTGCTTGCCCACCAAAAACAGTCCCCACAAAGAAACCAAGGATACTAGCAGCAAGAATCTGAGGGATTACAATAAAGAAATTAAATATTCCCATATAGGTACCCATTTTATTAGAGGGAAGTGCACCCGCAAGTATAGCATATGGCATTGATAAGATGCTAGCCCAAGCTAAACCAACTCCAAGCATTGAAACCAAGATCATGTTTGGATTTGATACAAAAAATATTGAAATAAGACCTACTCCACCTGCTACAAGTGATATTGCATGAGTTATTTTGCGACTAGTATATTTTGCAAGAATTACTAACAAAAATGCTACAACTGCAGCAAAACCATTGTAAGTTGCAAAGCAAATACCTACCCAATTGGCTCCAGTATTGTATTCTTTAAGTATTACTATAAATCTTTCGAACAACCCTTCGTCAATTTGGTAAACGTTATCATATAAACCACCCTTGTTTTCCTCGTTACTTTGGCTTTCTTTTAGAAAAAGATTAAGCATACGAACAGGAACTGCTACTTCTGATTTACCTTTATCAAAATGTGATTGTATTTTTTGTAGCTCACTATCGAAAACTTCAAATCGGAAATCAGTTTCAACGCTATCTTTTTGCGTAAGTAGTCGCTGCTGTTCTATTTTAAGCTGATTAAATTCTCCCTGAGAGATTTTCATATCATAGATATGGCTAGTAACACCAGCAGTAGTATATATCCACATGGCAAAAAGGGCAAACCAGCTGAAAAATTGAACCACAGCAAGTTGTCCCATTGTCTTGGGCATATTGAACAGGTCGTTGATCACCACAGCCAATCCCCCTTGATGCTTATTAGCTTTTTTCAGTAAGCCAACTATAAGCTGAATTATCCCAAAGGCAACTATTCCAACGGTAACGATAAAAAGCTTAGGATCGAGTTTAAAGAACTTTACACCAAGCGAAAGAATAATACCAAACAAAAGCCAAATAAAGCTGTGTTTTAAGAAGTAAGAGCCAGGATGTTCAAAATGCTGAACAATAGCTTCGGAGCCAGTTTTTTCTTTTACTTCTGCTTGTTCGGCTTCTTCAAAAGCCTTTAGCTCTTGTGGCGAATATTCCTTTGTCCTAATTATGGTCCATATAACAGCACCAAAAAAGGCTATTGCACCCAAATAAAAAGACCATTTAACAGATGGTGGGATGTGTCCCTCAGGGGCTGTGTTGGCCACGCCAACCCATTCGGTAAGAATGTATGGTAAAGCTGAAGCCACAACAGCACCTATTCCTATAAAGAAACTTTGCATGGCAAAACCCTTGGTGCGCTGTTCGCTGGGAAGCATATCTCCCACAAAAGCCCTAAAGGGCTCCATGGAAACGTTTATGGAAGCATCTAGTATCCAAAGCATTCCAGCAGCCACCCAAAGCAATGGGGAGTTTGGCATTATTATGAGCGCAATTGATGCAAGAATTGCTCCAACTAAAAAGAAAGGACGCCTACGACCCAACCGTCCCCAGGTGTTATCACTCATGTGTCCAATAATTGGTTGAACGATAAGCCCAGTAACAGGGGCAGCAATCCAAAGAATGGGAATGGCGTCAATATTTGCGCCAAGGGTTTCAAATATACGACTTACATTGGCATTCTGAAGGGCATACCCAAACTGGATGCCCAGGAACCCGAAGCTCATGTTCCATATCTGCCAAAATGATAAACGAGGACGTTTGGTCATGACAGTTTTTTTATGTTAAAAATAAATAATAGTAATCTTATCCCAGGTTTGGAACAAGTTTAAAAAAGGGAAGAAGTAGCTGGTCAAATATATAATGATTATTTAGAAAATGCAACTTATTCGCTTTCAAAATACTTTGAGATTTAAGCAATTTTGTATAAAAATGCCATTTCAATCGTTTACGAAAAGTATATTCTTAAAATAAAAAAAAGATAAATATTTTAATATCTGGTTTTAGAAGAATTCCTAATAACTAATTGCGTTTGGAGAACTTCTTTCTTATAATCTAGTGGGGTAATTTGGTTTATACGATTGATTAGCATTTGCATAGCCTTTTCTCCCATAGCAAAACCTGGTTGCAAAACTGTTGTAAGAGTTGGTTCAACCATTTCGGCAATGTAATCATTACCAAATCCAACAACAGAAACTTCCTTGGGAATGTTTACATTATTGCTTCTGAGTGTTTTAATCACACCCGCAGCGGTAAAATCATTTACAGTAAAAATTGCATCAAACCTAACTTTATTGTCAATAAGCTGTTGAGTAATTTCAATGGCTTTTTGAAATTCATCACACTGAATTATAAGAGATTCATCTATTACAACCCCGTTATTTTTATGTGCATCAATATATCCTTTAAGGCGATTCTTACTTATAAGGCGATTAGGCGGTCCTGCAAAATGAATGATTTTTCTCCTACCCTCAACAATTAAATGCTCTGTTGCCTGATAAGCACCCTTATAATCATCTATTACCACACAATCCGATTCGAAACCCTCGATGATTCTATCGAAAAAAACAATTGGAATGCCTTCTTCGTCAAGTATTTTGAGATGTTCGTATTCTTCCGTTTCTTTTGAAACGGATATTAATAGGCCATCGATAATGCTATGAAGAAAAGTTTGGCATACCTCCACCTCTTTTTCATACTTTTCACTTGACTGACTAACCATAACACTATATCCATGTTCATTTGCAACCTTTTCGATCCCACTGATAACCGATGAAAAGAAATAATGAACAATTTCAGGGATAACTACACCAATTACATTACTTCTTCTATTGCGAAGACTAAGAGCAATGGGATTCGGACGATAATTCATTTCAGCAGCCAATTTATTAACCAGTTCTTTGGTAGACTTACTGATATCAGGGTGATCTTTAAGAGCTCGCGAAACAGTCGAAGGACTTATTCCCAGTTCCCTTGCAATATCTTTTATGGTTACATTAGGCGATTTCATATAATAGCCATTTAAATAAGCATTTTAACTCTACCAAAGATAGCTATTTACTGTTTATTGAACAAGCATTTTAGTTTTCTTAGTAAAACATAGATTAACTTAATAAAGAAATTCAAAAATGTGCTTTTTTTCAATCGATTGTGGAATCGTTTGCATAGATTAAATTGCTTTTTATGTTAACATTACATTGATTTAAGGTTATATTTTTCGTAAATTGTGGGCAAGTTTTTTAAAGGAAAAAAGTAGCTGAATTCTTTATTCTAAAACCAAACATTATTAAAACATGAAGCAGAAAACAACTTTACTAAGAAGAATTTCGTATTTTCTTCTGCTCATGCTATTCACTTCAACAGCATGGGCACAGGAAATAACAGTAACGGGAAAAGTAACCTCTGCCACAGAGGGTGTTCCTTTAATTGGAGTTACAATAATGGTCAAGGGTACTACAACTGGTACTAGCAGCGATGTTAATGGTAGCTACTCAATTAAGGCCTTTTCCAACTCTACATTGGTGTTCTCATACATAGGATATGAAACCCAAGAGGTGAATGTTGATGGTAGAAGTGCAATCAATATTGCTCTTCTTGAAGCTTTTGAGACCCTTGAAGAAATCGTTGTGATAGGTTATGGTCAGGTAAAACGCGAAGATATAACCGGTTCAGTATCAACTGTTAGTGCAAAGGATTTCAATAAGGGTAACATTTCAACTCCCATGGAACTCTTAATGGGTCGTACTTCAGGCGTTCAGATAACCACCAATAGTGGTGCACCTGGAGATGGTACTACAATTAGAATTAGAGGTGGATCTTCTCTTATCGCAAGTAACTCACCCCTAATTGTATTAGATGGAGTGCCTATGGATAATGAGGGAATAAATGGTGTAAGAAACCCCCTAAGTACAATAAATCCAAATGATATTGAATCGTTTACGATTTTAAAAGATGCTTCCGCTACAGCAATTTATGGTTCAAGGGCATCCAATGGGGTTATTATTATTACCACAAAGAAAGGACGTAAAGGTGCTCCCCTTTCGTTGAACTACACAACTAATCTAACCCTGAATACCATTGCAAAAAAACCCAGTGTTTTTTCTGCAGAAGAATTTAGGGAACTTGTTCAAACCAGAGTAGAAGAAGGGCTTCTTTCACCTGCAGCGCAAACAGCTTTAGGCGATGCTTCGACCAATTGGATTGATGAAGTATTTGAAAAGGCAATGAGTCACGAGCATAACTTAACTGTATCAGGTTCTTATAAAATACTTCCCTATCGAGCTACAGTAAATTATACAGACCAAAATGGTATCCTGAAAACAGATAATATGAATAGGATTGCTGGTTCATTGGCTCTCAATCCAAGTTTTTTGAAGGATGACCTTAAGCTGAATATCAATGTGAATGGTGCTAAAATGAGTAATCATTTTGCCGATAGGGGTGCCATTGGCAATGCTGTTTCATTCGATCCCACAAAACCTGTTATGAATCCTGATTCTGTTACTGCTGCAAATTATGGGGGTTATTACACATGGCTTGAACCTAGTGGAAATCCCAATGGGCTTGCCCCACGAAATCCTGTTGCATTGCTTGATTTAAGATCTGACGAATCCGATGCTCAAAGATTAACAGGTAACATTCAGGCTGATTATCGATTTCCTTTCCTCCCTGAGTTAAGTGCCAACCTTAACCTTGGCTACGACCACTCCAAAAGCGAGGGGACTGTATTTGTACCCAGATATGCATCGTGGGCATACGAAACTATTCCTGGGCGCGATGGAGGTGAGAGGGTAGCTTACGATCAGGAGAAAAAGAATCAGCTGCTCGATTTTTACCTTAACTATGTTAAGGAGTTAACTAATATTTCCAGCAAATTTGATGTAATGGCTGGATATTCATGGCAGAACTTCTATAAAAGAGATTACTCATATAATACCAACGATTACCAAACTGAGGCTACCAAATTGGTTAATTATGATAAAGCAACCCCTACCGAATTACAATTGATTTCCTTTTTTGGTCGTGTGAACTATACCCTAAAGAACCGATATCTGTTTACTTTTACGCTTAGAAACGATGGTACTTCGCGATTTGCACCTGAAAACCGCTGGGGTCTTTTCCCATCTTATGCTTTAGCCTGGAAAATAAGTGAAGAATCATTCCTGAAAGACATCAATGTAATCTCAGAATTAAAGCTTAGACTGGGATATGGAGTAACCGGTCAACAGGACGTGGGGGGACATTATCTATACCTTCCAACTTATGTTTACAGTCAACCCGACGCCCAATATATACTTGGTGGTTTGCCTATTACTACAGCACGTCCAGGTGGCTATGATCGAAATATTAAATGGGAAGAGACAACAACTCAAAATATTGGGATGGATTTCGGTTTTGCAAATAATAGAATTACCGGATCAGTTGAATACTACTTAAGGGAAACCAAAGATTTATTGAATAGGATACCTGTCCCTGCGGGAACAAATTTTACTAATTACCTTTATACAAATATTGGTAACTTGGAAAACAAAGGGGTTGAATTTAGTATTATTGGTCGACCCATTGTAAGCAAAGATATGTTTTGGGAAATTAATTTCAACATCACCCATAATAGGAATGAGATTACAAAACTTACGGCTGTTGACGATCCAACTTTTCTTGGTGTTGAAACAGGAGGTATTTCTGGTGGTGTTGGTAGCAATATCCAAATGCACAGCATTGGATATCCTGCAAGCACTTTCTTTGTATATGAACAGATATACGATGAGAATGGATTGCCCATCGAAGGATTATATGTTGATAGGGATGGTGATGGCGCCATAACAGAAGCAGATCGTTACTGGTTTAATGATCCTGCTCCCACTGTTTATATGGGCTTTGGTTCTCGTTTTGAGTATAAAAAGTTTGATATTTCCTTTGCAGCGAGGATAAATTTAGGTAATTACATGTACAATAATGTTAGTTCAAGTTCCGGAGTTATAGACCTTTGGCATCCAACTGGATACCTTAGAAATTTGAATAACTCATATGACTTCAACTTTAACACTTACCAGTATTTTTCCAATTACTATATTGAGAATGCATCATTTATGAAAATGGATAATATTTCAATGGGTTATAATTTTGATAATGTTGGTATTGAGAAGCTAAATATTCGTATCTCTGCAACAATTCAGAATGCATTTGTAATTACACGTTACAGGGGTCTTGATCCTGAAATCCAGGGAGGTATTGATAACAACTTCTATCCACGTCCAAGAGTTTTTATTTTTGGAGTAAACATTAACTTTTAATACTAACTGGCTAATTATAAAATAGAAAAGATATGAAACAGCTAAAAAACATTTTGATAATTGGACTGGTAGGAATGTTAGCGCTAACATCCTGCCTAAAGGATCTGGATACAGTACCCCTAGATAAGGATGTTGTTAGTCCCGATGTTATTTATAGCACTCAGCAGGGTTACTTACAGGTTCTTGCTAAAATATATGCAGGTTTTGCAGTTACAGGTCAGGATGGACCTGCCGGAGATCCTGATATTGCGGGTATTGATGAAGGTTTTTCATCATACCTACGTCAATACTGGAATCTTCAGGAACTACCAACAGATGAGGCCATCAACGGATGGAATGATGATGGAATTCCTAGTCTGAATTTTATGACATGGAGTTCAACAAACCCATTTGTCAGGGCATTATACTATAGAATATACTATCAGATAACCTTGGCCAATGAGTTTATCCGTGAGTCAAGCGACAGCAAATTAGATAGTAGGGGCTTCTCTAATGAACAAAAAGCAATAATCCGTGAATATAGGGCAGAAGCACGCTTTTTGAGAGCAATTAGCTATTGGCATGCATTGGATCTTTTCACCGATTCACCTTTTATTACTGAAGATGACCCTATTGGTGCTTTTTTACCTCAACCAATAACCCGTGAGAACCTATTTACCTACATCGAGGGAGAACTTCTTGAGATAGAGGATTTGATTAAGCCAGCCCGAACCAATGAGTATGGTAGAGCCGATCAGGCTGCAGTTTGGGCACTTCTTGCCAAATTGTACCTCAATGCCGAGGTTTATACAGGTGTAACTTATAATACCGAGTGCATTACCTACTGCAAAAATATATTTGAAGCAGGTTATTCATTAACACCTGACTATGGCCATCTATTTCTAGCTGACAATGATCGTACAGCCGTTTCCAATGAGGCTATTTTTTCCATAATATTCGATGGTTTGTTCACTCAAACATACGGAGGAACAACATTTCTTGTTCATGCCGCAGTTGGTGGAAATATGAGCGTTGTTGATTATGGGATAGACTTTGGTTGGGGAGGAAACCGTGTCACTAAAAATTTGGTTAATCTTTTTGATGACATTACAGGAGATACCGATTCACGAGCCATGTTCCATACCGATGGACAAACAATTGAAATTACTGATATTGCTGATTTTACATACGGATACGCTGTTACAAAGTTTAAGAATATTACTTCCGATGGAGACCCAGGTTCACACCAAGAATTTGTTGACAACGATTTTCATATGTTTAGACTTCCTGATTTTTACCTAATGTATGCTGAGGCAGTTCTTCGTGGAGGCACAGGTGGCGATCAGGCTACAGCTCTTGGTTATATTAACGAGATGAGGCAAAGGGCATACGGCGATAACTCTGGAAATGTATCTATTGCTCAAATGGATCTCGATTTTATCCTTGATGAAAGAGCGCGTGAACTCTACTGGGAGTGCCATAGAAGAACTGATTTGATTAGGTTTAACAAGTTTACCAGCGAAACCTATGTATGGCCATGGAAAGGTGGCGTATCCAATGGAATTGGCGTTCATGATAAGTTTAATGTATTTCCATTACCTGCTTCGGATGTGGTTGCCAATCCAAACCTTGATCCAACACCTGGTTACTAGCTAATAATAACTTAAAAATGATATACAATGAAAAGAATACTAATCATCTTAATTTCAATACTTAGCCTTGCGCTGATGTATTCGTGCGAGGAGGATCAGGTGGGACCTACACTTAACCTGACAAATGCTGTTGCACCAACAATAACTACTCCTGCAGATGGAATTTCACTGGTATTAACCTTACCCGAAGCTGAAACGCAATTAGTTATTGAGTGGACCGCTGCTGACTACAAAATGGAGGATATTCCTAAAGTTAAATATAATGTTACTTTGGCATATCCTAGTGAAGGCTTAGAAATAACACTTGCAACAACCGATACTCTTGTTACAAAAATTACTTATCAAAACCTTAACTTCAAACTGTTTGATAATTTTGGCCTGGAGCCAGAAGATGTGGGTGATTTTGTAATTAAGATTACTGCTTCGATAAGCGATAATTCTACTTCAGATAATTTGGCCTCATCACCTGTAAACATTTCAATTACCACTTATGATGATGAACCTCCTCCTGCAAAACCAATATATCTTTTGGGTAATGCAACTGCTGCTGGTTGGAGTAATACCGCTGCTTTGGAGATGACGCATATTGAAGCAGGCCTTTATGAAATAACTGCTACACTGGATGGTGAATTTATTAAATTTATTTCATTTTTAGGGCAATGGGCTCCTCAGTGGGGAACTGATGCCACTGGAACATGGGAAACCGGACCACTGGTATACAGACCCACTGAATCAGTCCCTGATCCTCCAGCCATTCCTGCTCCACCTGATGCAGGGGACTATTTAATACATGCAGATACTGCAAACCTCGTTTATACTGTTACACCTGCAACCAATAAGTTATTCCTATATGGCAGTGCAACAGAAGCCGGATTGAATCATTCAAAGGCATTACCAATGGTAAAAACAGCTCCATTGAGGTTTGAAATAAGTACATACCTCAAGGGTGGTGATAATTATTCATTTGGTTTCCTTATGAATCCAAGTTCTACCTCTGCTCAATATGTAATGACAGAGAATGGTAAACTAACATATGATCATACAAATTCTGCTGAGAATTTTATTGTCGCTCCCGATGAGGATGGGCAATATTTAATAACGGTTGATCTCATTAAACGTAGTTACTTTTTGATTAAAGAATAGTATCAAGTTTTTCAAGCATATTAATTTACCCAGAGTTATAAAACTCTGGGTAAATTTTATCATTCAGTAAATATCTTTTGGTTTTGTTTTTATTTTTTTGTTATTTACTACTCTATATAAAATATGGCTATTCTAAAGTAATAAATTATTCATTTAAAATTATTTACTGTGAAAAATCACATAATTAAACCATTTTTGATATTCTTGTTTATTTTTTCGTTCAAGGGACTTTTTTCTCAGGTTATTGTAGCCACCCCTGCCCTACCCACAGCTTCAGATGAGGTTTTAATCACATTTAATGCAACCTTAGGTGGTGGAGGAATGGCGGGTTATACTGGCGATGTGTATGCACATACAGGCGTAACCATTGATGATAATCAGTGGCAATACGTTATTGGCCAATGGGGCAATAACAGTACGCAACCACAGCTTACTAGAATTGGAGATGATCTTTACGAATTGCTAATCACACCAAGTATAAGAGAATTCTACAATGTGCCTGATGACAAGAATATTACTCAAATGTGTTTTGTTTTTAGGTCCAGCGCCAGCGATGGTCAACCTCAAACAGAAAATCTATTTGTTGATGTTGTTGAGGAAGGTCTCACCATTAAGCTAATTTCTCCTGAATGGGAGTATCCATTCTACAACTATGGTTCCACGATAAACGTTGAGGCAGAAGCGAATAATTCCGAAACCATCACATTGTTTATCAATAATCAGGAGGTAACAAACACAACTGAAGCAAATATTTCTTACGAACATGAGGTTGATGAGTACGGCAAACAATGGGTAAAGGCGATAGCCACCTCAGGCGACGCTGTTGCTATGGATTCAGTTTACTTTTACGTTAGGGGCGAATCTCCGGTAGCTGAACTACCCGAAGGGTTATTACCCGGTATAAATATTACAGGAGAAGAAGAAGTAACCCTAGTACTTCATGATCCACCTGCATTGAAGGAATTTGTTTTCGTCATAGGCGATTTCAATGAATGGGAATTAGATGATGCCTATTACATGAATCGCACACCAAGCGGAACCCACTACTGGATTACAATATCCAACCTTGATCCCGACATGGAGTACATCTACCAGTACTGGATTGATGGAGAGATTAAGCTAGCAGATCCTTACTGTGACAAGATAAGTGATCCTTGGGATGATAAATGGATTAGCGATACAAATTACCCAAACCTCATCCTATATCCCGAAGGAAAAACCAGTGGTGTTGCCTCTGTTTTTCAAATCAATCAGGAGTCATATGAATGGGAAGTGGAAGAGTTTATGTCACCTGCGAAGGAAGATTTAGTAATCTACGAAATGCACATTCGCGATTTTGTTGAGGGTGATTATATCATTTCAGCTCTTGAAAAATTGGATTACCTAGAAAGATTAGGTGTAAACGCCATTGAGTTAATGCCAATAAACGAGTTTGAGGGTAACGACAGTTGGGGTTACAACCCCAGTTTCTATTTTGCCCCTGATAAAGCTTATGGAACCAAAAATGATTACAAATTTTTCATTGACGAATGCCATAAACGGGGTATTGCAGTTATCATTGATATGGTGCTAAACCACTCTTATGGCCAATCTCCATTGGTTCAGATGTATTCAAAGAGTAATTATTGGGAGCCGGCACCTGAAAACCCTTGGTATAATGAATATTGCCCTCATGAACCTTGGTGCTGGGGTGCCGATTTCAACCACTTAAGCTCTTACACCCAGGAATTCGTTGACCGCGTTAATCAGTATTGGCTTACTGAGTTTAAGGTTGATGGTTTCCGCTTCGATTTTACTAAGGGCTTTACCAATGTACAAACTGGCGGACAAGGCTGGAATTACGATGCCGTAAGGGTTGGCCTGCTCAAACGCATGGCAGACCAAATATGGAGCGTAAACCCAAATGCATATGTAATACTTGAACATTTTACAGCCAATGATGAGGAAAAGGAACTGGCAGAGTACAGAAGTGATGAGGGAATGGGAATGCTTATATGGGGAAATATTAATCATACATACAACGAGTCAAGTATGGGATGGTTAAATGATTCGAACTTCGATTGGATTTCATACAAGAAAAGAGGTTGGAATGCTCCTCATTTAATAGGTTACATGGAAAGTCACGACGAGGAAAGGTTAATGTATAAAAATTTAACCTATGGAAATAATTCTAATCCTGAACATAACGTAAGAAATCTTGACATTGCATTGGCACGTCAAAAACTTGTTGGCTCTTTCTTTTTTACCATTCCAGGTCCTAAAATGATATGGCAATTTGGGGAACTTGGATATGATGTATCCATTGAATACAATGGGCGGACAGGGCGAAAACCTATTCGTTGGAACTACTATGGGATATACAATAGGCGAAGTTTATATAATACGTGGGCTGAGCTGATTGCTCTCAGAAAAGGCTTACCTGTTTTTTCCACTGATAATATTTCACTCTCACTATCAGGCGCCGGAAAAAGTATAAGTTTATCGCATAGTGATATGAGTGTACTTATTGTGGGTAATTTTGATGTTACCCAACAAGATATTTCCATTACTTTCCCTCACACAGGAAAATGGTATGAGTACTTTTCACAAACCGATATTACTGTAGAGTCATCCACCCAAACATTCACAATGACTCCAGGCGAATACAGAATGTACTCAACTGAATTTATTAATCGTGAAGACTATATTCTTGATGTGAGCCAGAGCACAACTCTTTCAGCAAGTTTTGATATTCACGTATGGCCTAATCCATTCGAAAAAGTGTTGTCAATATCAATAGAATCTACTATTAGAGAGCCTTTTAGTATTAATCTCATGGATCTTAATGGCAGAGTTTTGACAAATATCAGCAATGGAATGTTATTGCCGGGAGAGAATCTCGTTCGTTGGAATAAAAGTATGGATTTACCAAAGGGAATTTATATTCTCATGGTTCAAACAACTTCACAACGAAAAGCAGTTAAAGTTTTTGTAAATTAGTTTTGTTTATAAGTTACTAAACCGGTTAGTCAATTTGCTAACCGGTTTTTTTTATTTTTCACTACAATTCTCACTATATTCGAACTTTCATTTTTTATCCTCCTATGAATTGGCTTAAATCATTAGTTTTTGTTGTTCTAGCAATTACTCCTCAATACTGCTTTAGCAATAATTCTATGATTTTCCGCGTAGATTCAACCACCAAAGGTTCAATGATTAGTGCTAATCTTATATCAGGGGTTTTAATGTATCATCATAAGGAAATGGAAATACTTAGAGAAAAGCCTGTTGGTGCAATTGAACTCTCTTGGATATTTCATGGCAATGGTAATAAACTATGGCATCAGTTCTACCATTATCCTGAGTATGGGTTATCCTACGTATTTATGGATCTAGGAAGTCCAACCATTCTTGGATACTCTCACGGATTGCTACCATTCGTAAATTTTCCAGTCACACCATTCAACCATAAATTATCTGCTGGTTTTCGTGTCGGTGGAGGCATAAGCTACATTACTAAAAAGTATCATCGTACCGAAAATTTTAAGAACTCTGCCATTTCAACTCACATCAATGCGTTAGTTTCATTTAATCTTGAGGGAAGATATAACATAACGAATGATCTATCAGCTCGACTAGGGTTTCATCTCACCCATTTATCCAACGGAACAATTAAAAAGCCCAATGCTGGGCTTAATTATCCAATGATTTCGTTAGGGTTGGCATACTGCTATAAAAATCAAAAAATCAGCAATGAGAATAGATTAAAATTTGTTGACAGGCAAAATCGATTTCAATTTTTTGGCTACGGATCCTATAAGGAGGCAAAGGGTGCAGGTGGTCCAAAATATGGAGTTGGAGCGATCTCGATGGAGTATAGTCGCCCTATTAAAACTCTATGGCGATATGGAATAGCGCTGGATTTGATGTATGATGAATCGTCAGCTTTTATAATGGAATATAAGGAAATACCCTACGACACTAAATGGCAAACAGTGAGTTCGGGGGTTACAATTAACACAGAGATAATGCTCGATAGGCTATCGGCAGTAGTTCATTTTGGAAAGTATATTCAGAATCCTAGTCGTGAAGGAGGAGCTCTGTACCAAAGAATAGGATTAAGATATAGATTTGTTAATAGATTCTGGATGCATTTAGCGCTCAAAACACACTGGGGATCTGCTGATTACATCGAATTTGGGTTAGGCTATAAAATTTACTAGTTATGAACAGATTAATACTATTTATCCCACTTCTACTCATTGTGCTTCCTTCATGCGATAGTGAAGATGCCTGGGACATTTTTAAGACCGCAGGTAAAATAGTAACGGTTGAAAGAGAGGTTGAATCGTTTGTTAAGATAGAAATGCTTGATAGAGTTAACTTGGAAATCTATCAAGATACTGTAGAAAAACTATACATTAAAGGGCCACAAAACCTTTTATCCAAGGTAAGCACAACTGTAAAAGATAGTATTCTGTACATTGTCGATAACAACACTTTTAACTGGGTGCGAGATTATGATCATAAGATTACAGCAAAAGTTCATGTTAAACACCTAAAAAGGATTTACTATGAGGGTATTGGTAATATTTCTACTTTAAACCAGCTGATTAGCGATTCCCTTGTGATACGATCATTTCAAAGTTCCGGTAGTATTAACCTTAATATTAATCTGGGTTATTTCCATTGCTATTTTAATCAAAGTCTGGTAGATTTGAACGTCTCAGGAACTGCCAATAAGGTTCATGCACAAATAAATGGCACTGGTTTCCTGTACTGTCATGAGTTGATAACTTCTTGGTGTAGAGCATTCAATCAGGGTGCTGGAGATATTTATGTGTACTCATCAGGTTTTTTGAGCGGTGTAATCGAGGGATCTGGTAATGTTTACTATACCGGAAACCCAAACCATACGGTTTTTGAGTATATCGGAAGAGGTGATGGAAGTTTTATTGAGTTTTAAAGATTGTTGATTTCAATGTCACGAAGCACAAGTGTCCGGCTAAAATTCTTAAACAAAAAAATATTGACTTTGGCGAGCTTAAGATTCTTCGATCCACTTTGTTCCTCTCAGAATGACAGTTAGTTATATTTATATTGTTGGGATGAGGAGGGGTTGGTGTTATCGTTCTTTAAAAAAACGAGAACACCAACCCCTCCTCATCCCCTAAAGCTTCAAATGGTTGTCATTCTGAGCGAAGCGAAGAACCTTTAGATCGCCGAAGGCAATTACTTTATATTTAGTCGGACGCTAGTGATTAAAAAGTAAAAAATAATTTATCTGGAAAAGCAACTTTGGGAAGTTATTTCATCTTTACATTTGAGTCGAATAATGATCGGATAAACCGATGAAATCTGTGAATACCCTTAACAGGCTTAGACCACATGAAGAAACACTCCCCAGCAATAATTGAAATGCCAAACTTATTCGAAATCTCCTTAATCTCTGGGGAATTGCAGCTAACATGAATCCATATCCTTTTTAACCCAATGTTTGCTGCCTCCCGAGCCATATCAATGGCTAGATCCTTTCTCATGATGATATAAATTGCCTCAACATCATCCGGAACTTGCGAAAGCGAACGGTAGCATTTTTGATCGCATATTTCATCGGTATTCGGATTTATAGGATAAACTCTATATCCCTTGCTGTTAAAAGCTTCGGATAGTAAACGGCTAAAATGGTTCTTGTCCCTCGATACATATGCTATAGCAACAGCTTTAGACATCAAAAAATCATCAATTTCTTTGTACATATCCTATTGTTTTATTGTTTTTTACGAGGAAAAAAGTGGATAGTTTAATAATTATGCCCAACGCATTTCTAAGTATGTTTAAAACTACATATTTGATGATAAATATTTTTGAGTGCTAATAATTCATATTTTTGCGCTGCAAATTTATAGCAATGGTTTCATTAAATCAAGTAACAGTATCTTTTGGTGGTTTCGATTTATTTCGAGAGTTAAGTTTTGTGGTTGGGCTCCGCGAAAGAATAGGTTTGGTGGGAAAGAATGGCGCAGGAAAAACAACAGTTCTTCGATTAATTGTGGGCGAAATGACCCCAACAAAAGGCATTGTAAGCATTCCAAGAGATCTAAAAGTTGGGTATTTACCTCAACAAATGGATGTTGCAAACACGCGAAGCGTAATGGATGAAACCATGCTGGCCTTTGCGGAAACACTATCTCTTGCCAAAGAAATAAAATCACTAACAAGCGAATTAGAAACTAGAACCGATTATCATTCTGATTCTTACGCAAACATTATTAGTAAAATTACCGAAAAAAGCGACCGTTATAATCTTATGGGTGGGGATAATCTTGAGTCAATCGCTGAGGTTACCCTTCAGGGTCTGGGGTTTAAAAGAACCGAATTTTCAAGACCCACAAAAGAATTGAGTGGTGGTTGGCGAATGCGTATTGAGCTCGCCAAGATTTTGTTACGAAAACCAGATGTTCTTCTGCTCGACGAACCTACCAATCATCTTGATATTGAATCTATTCAATGGTTAGAGGAGTACTTGCAATCTTTTTCTGGATCATTGCTTTTAATATCGCATGATAGGGCATTCCTTGATAATATAACTGAACGTACAATTGAACTTTCACTAGGTAAAGCCTACGATTATAAAGTGCCTTACTCAAAATATGTTGTATTACGCCAGGAGCGACGTGAGCAGCAACTGGCAACATACAATAATCAGCAAAAGCTTATTGCTGAAACAAAAGAGTTCATAGAGCGATTCCGGTATAAAGCCACAAAGGCTAATCAGGTTCAATCTCGTATTAAGATGCTTGAAAAGTTGGATATAGTTGAAGTTGATGAGGAGGATAGCTCTGCTATCAACATTCGCTTTCCCGCAGCACCTCGATCGGGTGATGTTGTTGTTAAGATTGACAATGTTAGCAAACAATTTGGAGATCATTTGGTCTTTAGCAATGCTAACATAGATATTAGACGGGGTGAAAAAATTGCTTTTGTTGGACGAAATGGTGAAGGAAAAACAACTCTAAGTCGCATTATTGTTGGAGAACTTGACTATAATGGCAAATTAAAAATCGGACATAACGTTAGTTTAGGATACTTTGCTCAAAATCAGGATGAACTGATGAACCCAAACCTTACCGTGTTAGAAACTATTGACAGGGTTGCCGTTGGGGATATCAGAACAAAACTAAGAGATATTCTGGGTGCATTCCTTTTTCGTGGAGATGATGTAGATAAAAAGGTAGCCGTTCTTTCCGGAGGGGAGCGCAACCGTTTGGCAATGGTTAAACTTATGCTTCAGCCATATAATCTTTTGGTTCTTGATGAACCTACTAACCATTTGGATATGCGCTCAAAGGATATTCTAAAAAGTGCTCTCTTAAACTACAAAGGTACTGTTGTTCTCGTATCGCACGATAGGGAGTTTTTAAATGGTTTGGTTAGCAAAGTATTCGAATTCAGAGAAGGAAAGGTAAAAGAACATATTGGTGGAATATACGATTTCCTAGAAAGAAGAAAACTTGAGAGCCTTAAAGAATTAGAGATACGCAGAAATGATTTTAGAGAGGAAAAAAGTAGCAAGGAAGAATCTGATCAGAAGAAACTATGGCTCGATCGCAAAGAGCATGATAGGGTGATTAGACGCATTAGCTCGCAGCTGGAAAAGATTGAGAAAGAAATTGCTGAAATGGAAAAAGAAATTGCTCGCATTGTTACTATTCTTGCCAATCCTGATGAAGAGATTACTAAGGATGCGGAACTATATGACCATTACCAGGATACCAAGGAAAAGCTTGCAATTCATATGGATAAATGGGAGGAGCTATCACATGAAATTGATTCGATGACAAAGAAAAGAGCAGAATTTTTGTAGAATTTTATTTGCTAATTTTGAGTTGGAATAGCGGAGACTGAAGACAACATTTATTAATCCTGCAACTATGAAAAGAACAACAAATTCCGATATGATTTATGGCATTAGAGCTATTATTGAGGCTCTTCGTTCTGGAAAGCAGTTGGATAGTATAATCATGAAGAAGGGGTTAAGCGGTGAACTGGCACAAGAACTCATGGACACTTTGAAGAACTATGGAATTCGACCCCAACTTGTGCCAGCAGAAAGGTTTAATAGTTTTGGCAGTAAGAATCATCAAGGAGTAGTTGCATACCTATCCCCTATTGACTTTCAGCCAATTGAAGAGGTTGTTGCCAGTACTTGGGAGCAAGGTAAATCCCCTTTTTTAATAATAGTCGACAGCATTACGGATGTAAGAAATTTTGGCGCAATTGTAAGAACTGCTGAATGTGCTGGAGTTCATGCCGTTGTTTTTCCTGCAAAAGGTTCGGCAAGGATAGGATCGGATGCGGTTAAAACCTCAGCAGGTGCTCTTCACCATATGCCAATTTGCAAAGTGGGTAGCTTAAAAACAACGATTAAATATCTTCAAGACTCAGGTATTAAGGTAATTGCAGCAACCGAAAGGTCAGTTAAAGTTTACACACAGCTGAATTTAAAACCACCAATTGCCATAGTATTGGGATCGGAAGATTTTGGCGTATCGCCAGAAGTGCTGAAAGTTGCAGATGAATTGGTTTCAATACCAATTACCGGAAAAGTGGAATCGCTAAACGTATCGGTAGCTGCTGGGATAATAATGTATGAAGTTGTTCGTCAACAGAATCTATAGTTTATTTTTGTCCAGCGCCAAAGCACAAGCCTGTCTCCCTGCTTCTATAAATTCTTTGGCTTTAAAAAACTCAAATGATCCTCCTGCATGTTTTGATATTTGAATGAGTATATCAGGTGGTGAAGTTTCAATGGTATATTGTATTATTTTATCCTGCATTACCTGAATAGTTCGGTTTAGCATATCGAAATACCCAAGCTTATCTTTTTTTGTTGACTTTTTTTGATCACTTAAAAAAAGTTCATTCCATTTTGCTTTAAGTTGATCTATAGTATTTTGCTCTTTGTCAGCATCATTCTTCTTTATTTTTGGTAATTTGGGTTTTTTATAAGGGATTAGTGCGTTTACATCAACGGCAATAATAAGATCTGAATTGGTTTTAGGTACATGTTTAATGGGGAGAGGATTAAGCACTCCTCCATCTACTAACATCCCATCGGGGCGTTCGATAGGTGTAAAAACATTTGGGATGGAAACTGATGCCCTTACGGCATTGTAAAGGTCTCCTGATGTAAATACAATCTCCTCGTTATTAATGATATCAGCAGCAACTATGGCAAGTGGAATTGTTAATTTCTCAATGTTAACTTTAGGAATAAAGCCTTGTTTTTTCATTTCATCAAATACCTTCTCGCCTTTGATAAAACCATGAGTGCTGAAAGTGAAGTCAATAAGACTAAAAACATCGAGCTTATCTAAATCTAAAACCCACTTCTTATAACCTTCCATTGTACCAGCAGCATACAAACCTCCTACAAAAGCACCCATCGAACTGCCAGATATGGCAGCAATACTATGTCCTCTTCTTAATATTTCTTCAATTACACCTATATGGGCTAGCCCCCTAGCTCCACCACTAGACAGTGCAATTGATACCTTTCTTCTATCTGCCATTTTTCAAACAGTTACTTTGAATTCTTATCTTAATTTCCACTTTGTTTTAAGGTAAGTGAAGCTTAATCGCCAGAAAAAGTAAAAATCGCCATAGTTCTCTACTAGCTCATTGGTTGTATTTGAGGCTGTATATGTTTCTGTAATGGTTGCATCTTCGCTATAAATGGGTAAGGATACCCCGAATTGCATGTTTGTTCGTATGTTGTTTATGGGAATTGTAACTCCAAAGGCAGGTTCTAAGGATAAAAGGTTAAAACTACTTGATATTTCGCTTACCTGTGTTTTGGAACGACGATAGAACTCAAAGTTTTGATATCTATTAAGGGTGATCCTTGATGCAAAGAATAATCCATACTTTTTCTTTAAAGCATTTGTTTGTAATTGTCCAAAAAGGGTCAAGTATTGTGCCTTGGTCATATCATCGGAACTCTCCGATGTGCTATTCTCTTTTCTGATATAGTTGTCAACCGTTGAAACTCTTGTTCCGGCAAACATTTCAACTATGTTAAAAAATTTGTACTGTCTATGCTTGAAGTAACCAAGGCCTGCCAAACCAGAAAAATTTGAATTATGAATTGTGTAATCGACCGATGCTTTTTTATTGTAATTAAATACGTTAACATTACCACCTGCTACCAATGCAATATTCTTGGGTAATGTATAGGAAAGATTTAAGTCAATACCTCCATCGTATCCAACTGTAAATGAATACTCTTTCGCATCAAAATGACCTGGATTAACTAGTGCCATAGGTTTGTAGTAATCGTAAGGTTGAGCCATTAAATTGCCAATAATTAGTAAAAAAAAGGTTTGCATTATCAGCAAATTGTAAAGCATTGAATATTTTGATCTACGCATAAAAAGATTATTAATTATTAGCAAGTTTCTGAAAATCATCACCTGTGGGGTTTTGAAAAACTCTTAAATCAAACTGAGGAACAACTGCCAAAATATGGTCAAAGATATCAGCCTGAACTCCTTCGTAATTTACCCAAGCTTTTTCGATAGAAAAACAGTAAACCTCAATGGGAATACCTCTCTCTGTTGGCTGTAAATGCCTAACCATGTGAATAGCTTTTGTATTGACCTTTGGATTGCTTTTTAAGTAGAACTCCACATAACGACGAAATACACCAATATTTGTCATCCTCCTGCCATTTACAGGCATAGTTGTATCAAATCCCTTCTTTTGGTTGAACTCTTCAATTTCTTTTGAGCGCTGCTCAATATATTCCTTAAGTAAATGAATCTTTTTAAGCTTTTCAAGTAGTTCTGGTGTACAAAACTTAACGCTTCGCATATCAATGAAAATTGATCGCTTAATTCTTCGTCCATCCGATTCCTCCATACCCTTCCAATTTGTAAAACTTTCAGATACAAGGGAATAGGTTGGTATTGTGCTAATGGTTCGGTCCCAGTTTTGCACTTTTACTGTATTCAACGTAATCTCCAATACAGTTCCATCAGCGTTACGGCTGGGCATTTCGATCCAATCGCCAATTTTAACCATATTGTTAGCAGATACCTGAACTGAAGCGACTAGTCCAAGAATGGTATCCTTAAAAACCAACATGAGAATGGCTGCCGAAGCACCCATTCCCACCAGTAGGTTCAATGGATTTTTATTGATAAGGACAGAAATTATTATTACACCTCCCAAAATGTATACAATAATTGATAGAACTTGCATGTATCCCTTAATGGGACGATCCTTTGACATTGGAAGAGTTTGGTACATGTCGTGCAAGGCGTTGAAAAGGGAGTTAATAACTATTATCCAAACTGCAATGATGTATATATAAGTAAATTTCTCTATAAGTAACGTTAAATCTGGTTTGTAATCGTAAAGAGCAATACCTATAGTAAATTGAATTACCAATGCGGGTGCAAGATGTGAAAGTTTATGAAATACCTTTCGCTCAATTAAAAAATCATCCCATTTATTCGATGTTCTTTTAGTGATGTAGGTTAAGCCTGCAACAATTATATGCTTTGCAATAAAGTTTGCAAGAACTGATAGAATAATTATGGCAATGATTGATATGGCTACTTTTGAAAACTGAGCCAATTCGTTATTCAATCCAACATTAATTAACCAAACCTCAAAATTCTCCAAAAACTCATACGATTTCACTACTCTATCTTCCATACTTTGATTTTTTATAATTTCATTTATTTTCTTTTCCGCTTTTCACAAAGATAGTAAATGTGGAATGATTGACAAAAGGCTCTATTAACTCCCTGAATATTTAAGCGATACAAAAATCTGGGATTTCTTTTATTTAGTTTTTGCCCATTGCTTTTGGCTATTACCAATTACTATCATATTTTTATCGAAATTTTAAAAACTTCGAAAATTTCTTAACCCTTAACCTTTAACCTTACATAATGAACCCTATTCTTGAATCAATCGATTATGTCATTCGCCTATACAACGAATATATTGGAGGGTACCTTATCTTAATACTCTTAGTTCCCACCGGTATTTATTTTACATTAAAGTATCGTTTCCTTCAGGTAACATACCTTCGGCATGCTCTAAAACTTGTTGCTGGAAGATATAGCAAAAAGGAAGATACGGGTGATGTGAGTCACTTTAAGGCACTTACCACTGCCCTTTCGGGTACGGTTGGTACAGGAAATATTGTTGGGGTTTCCCTGGCAATTTACCTTGGTGGTCCCGGAGCCATTTTCTGGCTTTGGGTAACTGGCTTTTTTGGCATGATGCTTAAGATGGTGGAATGTACCCTTGCTCAGATTTTCCGTAAGGTTAATGCCGATGGAACCATATCGGGTGGTCCCATGTACTACATTGAAATTGGTTTAAAGGAAAGGCTGGGAAGATTTGCCAAACCCTTAGCATTAATATTTGCTGGAGCTGCTGCGCTCTGCACTCTGGGCACTGGAAATATGGCACAAGCCAACTCCATCTCCGATGTGCTTTTCACAAGCTATAATGTTCCTGTATTAATAACAGGCATTGTGCTTGCTGCACTAGTCTTGCTAATAATTGTAGGAGGGCTTAAGCGAATAGCCAACGTAACTTCAACCTTAGTTCCATTTATGGCTGCTTTATACTTTTTGGCTGCTATAATTGTCATTGGAGTTCATTGGCGCGATATTCCTGGTGCATTTGGGCTAATTGTAAGAAGTGCTTTTACTGGAACTGCTGCTACAGGAGGATTTGTAGGATCAACTTTTATAATGACATTGGTTTGGGGGGTAAGGCGCGGACTCTTTTCCAATGAGGCAGGTCAGGGTTCTGCTCCCATGGCTCATGCTGCTGCTAAAACCGAGCATCCAATGCGCGAGGGAATTGTGGCATCTTTAGAACCAATGGTTGATACAATTATCATTTGTACTTTAACTGCCCTTGTAGTTGTAATAACTGGCGCCTGGAGTTCTGGAATTCAAGGGGTTGGAATGACTGTTCTGGGATTTGAAGAGGGAATGGGACGTGTAGGTCTAGGACTTACAGCAAAACACATTGTAACACTAGGATTGTTGCTTTTTGCCTTTTCAACCATAATTAGCTGGTCGTACTACGGTAGCCGTGCCATTCAATACCTAATTAACGATAAAGCCATAAAACCCTACTATTTCGTATTTGCGCTATTCACTTTTTTTGGAGCCATATGGGGAATTGATATAGTTTGGAACTTTGTTGATATGGTTATCACCTTTATGACAATACCAAATCTTATTGCACTTCTTCTTCTTTCACCTGTTATGACTAGAGAAGTGAAACGGTACCTAAAATACCTTAAGGAAAATGGGTAGTATAAAGATTGGCAGTTATCTACTACAAAAGAAAATTACAAAATGTTTATTACCGCTTGATAATAGATCAAGGGTTATTCATACTTGGATTACGAAAAGATAGGATTTGCTGAACCATCTCAAGAGATACCCTTGCTTGATTGTAATGAGGATTGATTTCCAATGCTTTTTGAAAATCATTCATTGCCAAATTGAGGTTTCCCCCTTGCCAATAAACCTTACCTCTGTAGAAATACACCTCGGGATTCAAGGGTTCGTCTTCAAATGCTTTATTTAAAGAACTTTCAGCTTCAATAAGATTTCCTGTATAAAGTTGCTGTATACCCTTTTCTAAATGTTTATTCATTGGATATTAAAGTTTAAAAACTATTCTGCATAAACTCTTTTGTCCATCATGTATTCATACGCTTTTGTTGGCATATAATATCGAACATCAATGCCATTTTTAAGACAACTACGAATAAACGTTGAACTGATCTCAATTACAGGTGCAGTTACTACATCAACATGATATTTATTTTTTATTTTTTCAACATCTGAACCTAATCTTGGATAAACCAAAATTTGGTGATTATCAAGCAACAATTCATAATCTTTCCATTGCGAAATGGTATCCATGGAATCGGAACCCATAACCACATAAAAATTTCGATGAGGATACTTTTCTTTCAATACTCTAAGGGTATCGATTGTATATGATGGACGGGGCATATTCATCTCCATATCACAAACCTGAAATTTTGGGTAAAAATCATCAATTACCCTTCTTACCATTTCGAGCCTATGAGTATCGTCAGCCAAATCGGTTTGAAGTTTAAGAGGATTGTGAGGACTTACTACAAACCATAACTCCTCTAAATCAGAAAATTCTAAAACATACCCAGCTATGGCTATGTGCCCTATATGAATTGGATTAAACGATCCGAAGAACAGGCCGGTTTTCATTTCTGTTGTAAGAATTGATTTACTGCAAAATCAGCATTAGCAATTGCTTTATCAAGATTATCGTTTACAATTATAACATCAAAATCCTTTGCGTATTCCATCTCCTCACGGGCTTTGCCCACACGATTAGCCAAACTTTCAGGCGTTTCAGTTCCACGAAGTTCAAGGCGTTTTTGCAATTCCTCGATAGATGGTGGCATGATAAAAATGGCAAGAGCCCTTTCGGTAAAAATCCTTTTTAAGTTCAATCCACCTTTTACATCCACATCGAAAACCACATGGTTCCCCTTTTTCCAAATACGTTCAATTTCCGATTTTAAAGTTCCATAATATGAATCTGGATAAACCTCTTCCCATTCCACAAATTCATCATTATTAATCATTCTTTTAAAGTCATCAGGGGTTAAAAAGTAGTAATCGTGGCCATTCACTTCTCCCTTTCTCATGGCCCTACTGCAGGCTGATATTGAAAATTCGAGTCTAGAATTATTTTTTAGTAAATTTTTAACTATGGTAGTTTTACCTGAACCCGAAGGGGCAGAGAAGATTAGGAGTTTTCCGATCATAGTAAGAATGTGAAGTACATAAAAACCTTAAACCTTAAACCTAGAGAAAGAATGTAACAATACTCATTTAATCTACATTTCCTTACTTGTATCTCTTTGCCAATTTCCATCTATTTATAACACATTAAATAGTTGCTCCTTAATTTTTTCCAGCTCATCTTTCATCTGTACTACAATCTTCTGAATCTCAGAATGATTAGCCTTTGATCCCAGTGTATTTATCTCCCTACCCATTTCCTGAGCAATAAACCCCAATTTTCGTCCAATCTGATCTTCCTCATTTAGCGTGTCAATGAAATACTTGCAATGATTATCAAGTCTTACCTTCTCCTCGTTAATATCGAACTTCTCCAGATAAAATATGAGTTCCTGTTCAAAACGATTCTCGTCCATTTTTACGTCCTTACCCAGCTTTGATATATTATCTATTATTCTATTTCTAGCACTATCAATCCTCTCTGGCTCAAATGGAGATATCTGATAAAGTAGCTCTTTAATGAGCTTAACTTTTTGTAGCAGATCTTTCTCTGTTATCTTACCCTCTTGGTATCTGAAATCATTTAAACTGTCTAACGCTTTTGAAATGCAGTCAAATAAAGCATCCCATTCTTGCTGGGAGATTTCTTCTTTATGTGAATTAAAAACATCTGGAAGTCTAAGAATGGTTTGAACTACAGGTTCTTTCTCAATTTGCATGTCCAATTCATGTGCAATGGCATTTATTTGCTTGAAATAAGATTTAAAAACTTCTTTATTGATGGTTGGTGCTGATGCAGTTTCATCCTCTTCGATAACTACGTAAAAATCTACCTTCCCTCGCAGAATAGACTGAGAAATTAAGTTTCTTATTTCCAACTCTTTTTCCCTATAGGGCAGTGGCATTTTAAATGCTGAAATATCCAACTGCTTACTATTAAGGGATTTTATCTCAGCAATTATCTTTTTACCATTTACCAATACTTCGGCTTTGCCGAAACCTGTCATTGATTTTATCATCAATCGTTGCTTTTTGTGCAAAGGTAAGCTATTGGGAATAAAACACAAAAAAGATTTGGAATGTCCTTCGTAATTTGTTGTACTTAAAAAAAATACACGCTAAAATTCACCTTTAATGAATTTTAGCGTGTACAAAAAACCTTACCTATAATTAGGGGTGTTAAACTCTTTCAAGTTCTACTGTGAAGTGCCTCATGATAGGTGCCTCCCACAGAATCTTAAATCCTTTATTGATGCTATCCCTCCTTTCGAAAACATTCTTAAGGGCAACGGCTATAACATCCATATGGTTATTAGTGTATGTACGACGAGGAATAGCCAATCGAAGAAATTCTAAACGAGGAAATCGGTTTTCGCGAGTAACTGGATCGCGATCAGCCAGTAAAGTACCAATCTCAACACCCCTAACTCCTGCTTCCAAATACAGCTCAACGGCAAGTGTTTGAGCACGAAATTGCTCCTTGGGAATGTTGGGGAGCATCTTATTGGCATCGACAAAAATGGCATGGCCACCGGGAGGTGATTGAATTGGAATCCCAAAATCCTTCAACTTATTTCCAAGGTATTCAACCTGTTTAACTCGGGTTTCCAAATACTCAAATTCAGTACCTTCATCAAGTCCAACAGCGAGAGCATTCATATCTCTCCCCGACATGCCCCCATAGGTGACAAATCCCTCGAACATAATGTTGTAAGTTGAACATTGACGCCAAATATCCTGCGATCGCATGGCAATAAAACCACCCATATTCACAATGGCATCCTTTTTACTGCTCATGGTCATAAAATCAGCATAGCTGAACATTTCCTTCACAATTTCCTTAATGCTTTTCTTCTCGTAGCCCTTTTCGCGTGTTTTGATAAAATAGGCATTCTCTGCAAATCTTGCAGAGTCGAAAAGAACTGGTTTGCCATATTTATCAGCAATGCGCCTTACCTCGCGAAGACATTCCATAGAAACTGGTTGTCCTCCAGCCGTATTATTTGTTACTGTTATAATTACAAAGGGAACCTTTGCCGTATTTTGGGATAGATACTTATCCAACTTTTCAGTGTCCACATTACCCTTAAACGGATGATATGCCAGTGTATCATTAGCAATATCAATTGTAAGGTCAACAGCATTTGCCTTTCGAAACTCGATATGCCCTTTTGTGGTATCGAAATGTGAGTTACCAGGAATACAATCGCTTTCCTTTATTAGCACCGAAAACAGTACATTCTCTGCTGCCCTACCCTGATGAGTTGGCATAAAATATTCGTACCCTAAAATTTCTTTTATTGCATTCTTTAAGTTGTAATACGATGAAGCCCCTGCATAGCTCTCATCGCCTACCATAAGGGCACTCCATTGACGATCGCTCATGGCACCCGTGCCTGAATCAGTTAGCAAATCGATAAATACTTGATCACTTTTAAGGTTGAAAAGATTGTACTTTGCTTGTTTAATCCATTCTTCACGATCAGCACGAGTACTCTTTCGAATGGTTTCAACCATCTTTATCTTGTACGATTCTGCAAATGGTAAATCCATATGATTATTATTTTTTAAAATTTAACTTATTGTAGGTAAATACGAAAAGATTGGCTGTTAAACAAGCCTATTAAAAGTGGAAGGTATCGCGATTCTTAATATTGCGATATACGTTTTTAGCTAGGAATGATAAAACTAACTTAATTATCATCAGTAGTTTGTTTATAAGCAACAAAATTAAAAAAAATAACAAATATTCAAAGGAATAAGATTTGAAATGTATTTGCAGTGGAATTCAAAAATACTTTATCTGGCTTCTCCAAAAAAGAGTCTAAAAAAATCTTGTATTGTTTTTGGGAACTGTTTAATTATTGGGATTATTAGACGTCTCACTTCGTTCGTCATCTTTTTTTTTCTAACAATAAAGTAATCATTATTTAAAAATTTAAATAGTATCTTATAATTATTCAATTCAAAATCGTAACTTCGATTTATTGATAATTCTGATTACACCCTTTTAATGCAATCCTTTTACAAAAAGATTCTTCTATCATCAACTGTCCTTCTGATTTGTTTTGGGCAGTTAATTTTTGCGCAGGAATCGTACTTATGCATTAGTTCACAACCAGATAGTATACGTATTAACTTAGAAAAGCATGTTCAATATTTAAGTTCGCATAGATTATTAGGACGCAGTAGCCTAACTGGACATGATATCAAGGCTTCGGTTTACATTGATTCCATTTTTCAACATTTCGATCTGAATCCATTTAAAGCTATTCCAGAAAGATCATTTTACCAACCATTTAGCATACTTTCAACAGTACCACAAAAACGAACAATGAACTTTATGGGTAGCACATATGAATATGGCACAGACTTTATTTGCTTAGGCTCCGACCCCGAAAGTTCAAAAAAATATGAAATTGTTTTTGGCGGTTATGGCGAATTGGATGAGATTGAAAACCTTGACCTTAACGGTAAAGCACTTTTAGTATTTGCCAATAACCTTAGAATTGCTGGCATGCGTATTAATGAAGATGCAAGGGATAAGGGTTGTTCCTTATTAATTATTACTAACCCCAATAGTCCCAAGCAATTCGAATCCATATCCCAACATTTACAAGAACAACATAACTCAAGAAGGTTTAGCATCATTCAATCAAAACCCTCCTCACCAAGTCGTTTCTTCTCCAAACTCAGCAATTCAATTCCACAAGTACTAATATCCGATAAGTTGGCAGCTAGAATGTTGGGTGAAAACCCAACGAAGTTGGCCAAAAACCTTGAAGTAGGAAAGTCCTTAAAAGTTATCCCATCAGAGTTAAAGGTTTGTTTTAACTTACCCTACAGCGTTGACACCATTTTTACCCGTAACGTAATTTCATACATTCCCTCAAGCATAGGTTCACAGGAAAGCGTTTTGGTTTCTGCCCATTTTGACCATCTTGTTCCGGATGGTCAATTTTGGTTCCCCGGAGCAGATGATAATGCTTCAGGTATATCAATTATCATTGAAATTGCACGCATGTTAGCCAATGATATGAAAAACGGATATTTACCCCGAAGAAATATAGTTTTTGCTGCTTTCACTGCCGAAGAAATTGGTTTGTTTGGTTCAGAATTTTACTCCTTAAACCCTTTGTTCAGCATTGACAGTACAGCTGCTGTCTTTAATTTTGATATGGTTGGCAGAATGGGAAAACAGCTAAAACATGGGAATAATCTATTCGTTTCAGGTAAAAATCGATTGGAAGATTTTGAAAGAATTATTAAAGAGTTTAATAGAGATTCAACATTGATAGTTGATACTAAAGACTTAGAAAAAATTACCCTCTTTGCACTTTCTGATCACTACCATTTCATGGAAAAGGGTATACCTTCCTTTTTATTATCCACCGGACTGCACGATGATTATCATAAACCCACAGATACCGCTGAAAAACTTTCTTACGATAAAATGGTAAAAATAGTCCAACTTGCCTACGATGCCATTAAGCATTTTGCTGATGTGGTAGATCCTTGGTAATAAAAAATCAAAACAAATACATTTTAAAAATATAGATCCCTCTCCCCCTGCCTTATTCTTTCAATCCTATTTTTTATCTCATTAACATTACTCTGTCCGTTGAGATCATTTAAAGTCTTTCCGATTAATGAATACCCTTTTTCCTTAACCTCATTAGTTGCATAATCCTCAAGGTATTCTGTTAGGGTTAGCAAAGCATTAGGGGTACAGAAACGTTTAATAAAACCGGGTACTGAGAACTCCATAAAATGTTCGCCTGTTCTGCCAAGCCTGTAGCAAGCCGTACAGAATGAAGGAATGTAGTTGTGTTCTATTAGCTCATCAATAATTTCGCCTAGCGAACGGTTGTCGTTTATTAGAAACTGCTCACGGTTAAGGTTTTGCGACTCATTCTTGGTGTTTGAGTAGGTGCCAAGCTCCAGCTTTGTGCCCCCATCGATTTGGGAAACGCCAAACTGTAGCACCTTTCTCCTTACCTCAACCGATTCGCGGGCAGTAAGGATCATTCCGGTGTACGGTACAGCCAGCCGAAGGATGGCTACCAACTTCACAAAATCATCATCGGAAACTCTATACTCCAGAGGAGAATCTATTGAAGAAGCATCCTGAATTCGGGGAAAAGAAATTGTATGAGGCCCAACATTATAGCATGCCTCCAGATGATTGGTATGCCTTACCAGCGATAATACCTCGAAACGCCAATCGTACAGACCAAAAAGCGCACCAATTCCCACATCGTCTAACCCAGCCTCCTGTGCCCTGTCGAGACCTGTTAACCGCCAGTCGTAATCGCGCTTCTTACCCCCAAGGTGGTATTTGGAATAAGCCTCAGGGTGATACGTTTCCTGAAAGATTTGGTAGGTTCCAATACCTGATTCCTTAACTGTTCGGAAACCCTCAATATCGAATGGCGCTGCATTAATATTCACCCTTCGAATTTCACCATTCCGCTTCTTTACACCGTAAACCAATTTAACCGTGTGTGCAATATACTCCGAAGAATACCTTGGATGCTCGCCGTAAACCAGGATTAACCGTTTTTGACCGTTATCCTCAAGGGCTTCCACCTCCTTCACAATTTCTTGGTCTGTAAGGGTCATACGTACTGCATCCTTATTGGAAGTTCTAAATCCACAGTAGCTGCAGTTATTGGTACAGTAGTTACCGATGTATAGGGGTGCAAAAAGTACTATGCGGTTTCCGTAAACGGTTTCCTTCAAATCCCTTGCTCCCTGAAGAATTTCATCAATAAGTTCGGGCTCGGTTGTGTTCACCAACACTGCAACCTCCTCAAGATTAAGCCTATTCTTAGCCTTTGCCTTTGCTATTATTTCAAGAACCTTCTCCTTAGCCGGTTTAGCGTTGTTGATGTATTCCCAAATTTCTTCAGAGTCAATGAAGGGTTTCATTGGCTCATCTGCAATGCGATATTTCTCTGGTGTAAACTTCATAAATAACTCTCCTTTACAGTTCTACAATAATTTATGGGAAAAGTAATCGGAACTACAAAGGGGAACCCTTCATCATCAACGACTTAACCTGTACTCCAACCAGTTTTCCTATGGGTCCGGTAAGGGAGCCAATCTGGTCGGTTGTACCCTCAAGTATCAAGGAGATAACGCTAACTCCCTTACTCAATAAAGGAATGCCCTGCCGACCGATGATAATTTCGGCATGTGCGGTTAATATCTGATTTAGTTTTTGCACGCTCTCCTTGTTCTCCACAAGGATAAGCGCTGCTCCGAGTCTCTTTTCCATTAGATGTTATCCTTTGGATTAGAATAATTTAATAGAGTCCTTGGCGAAAAAAACCTCAGACAATGTAATGTATTACTTTAAATATTCAACAAAATTAAGAAAATTTAATGACTTAAAATTCTCTTTTCTGAGTATTGGTGTCAAAAATTGAATAAAGAGCTAACTAATTTTTAATCCTTTTACAAAGTAAGCTACTTTTTCAATTGATGTTATCATGTCGTACTCTTCTAAAAAAACCGTTTCAGGGATATTTAATGGGGTTGTTGTGAAATTAAGAATACCCTTAATACCAGCTAAAACAAGCATTTCAGTAATAGATGCAGCAGTATCTGGAGGCGATGAGATAATCGCAATTGCGATGTCATTTTGGGTAACAAACTGCTGTATGTCGCGAATATGATAACACTTAACACCAGATATTACCCTATTCACCTTATTTTCATCAACATCGAATGTTGCAACAATATTTAATTTTGGTCTTTTCCCAGTAAAATACGCTGTTATTGCTCTACCCAAATTACCCATTCCTACAACAATCACGTTTAGACCATTTGGGTGATCGATTAATTTTCCAATCACATCTATTAACTCCTGTGCATCGTATCCCTTTTTCTTTACGCTTGAGTAACCGATTAACATCAGATCGCGACGAACTTGAACAGCAGTAATATTATGAATTCCTGCCAATTCGTGTGAATAAATATGAGTTTTTCCTTTGGCAAGACATTCGAACAAAGTACGTCGATACTCACTCAATCGCTCTACAGTTTTTTCAGGTAATTTCATGTATTGTTTATTGGGTCTACCTCTAGGCAAACAGGTTATTGAGTTATAAAGCGTTTTCTTTCAGCAATTATTTGAAGTAAAAGGATATTTATATTGATGTGGAAGTAATTGGTAAAAAAATGCAAAATGTTGTCCCTACGCCCTGTCTGCTTTCAACTTCAATTTTTCCACTGTACAAATCTACAATTCTTTTTACAATGCTAAGTCCTAATCCGCTTCCTGAAACATCCTTTGTCATTTGGTTTTTTATTCGCGAAAATTCGTTAAAAAGTTTTGGTATATCATCCTGGGCAATGCCAACTCCTGTATCCGAGATTTTAATAAGAATATTTGTACCCATAATATCCATACTACAAACAACCTTTCCTCCATCAACATTATATTTCACTGCATTGGAAATAAGATTGTTAAAGATAATATCCATCTCTTCGGGATCAGCAATAAAGGGAATAGAAATGGAAGGGTCAAACTCTATTCTAACATTATGCTGAATGGCTAAAGGTTTCATGGTGTCAATAGCAGATTTTGCTATTAGTCCAAGATCTACTTCACGAATTTCACGAATCTTTTTCCCTGATTCAATTCTGGTTAAATCCAATAAATCAATAATAAGATTCCGCAACGATTTGACCTGCGATATGGAGCTATCAATAATTTTATCGTAATCTGCAATGCTATCTCCAACTTGATGATCTTTCATGATATTCAAATACCCTTCAATATTACTCAATGGTGTTTTAAGTTCGTGAGATAGAAGTGTAAGAAATTGAAAACGAACTTGCTTCCCTTCCTTATGAAGTTTTTTGGTCATCCGTCGTAGAAAATAATGCTTTGCCACACTATCCATGTTGGTTTTCAGCTCTTGAGGAGTAAATGGTTTTGGGACAAAATCGAAGGCCCCAATATTAGTAGCTTTTACAGCTAAATCAAGAGATGCATAGGATGTTATCATAATTACCAGTATATTCAACTGGTTGTTATTAATATACTCAAGAACTTCTATGCCCTGTATACCAGGGAGTTTATTGTCTAAAAGCACAACCTCTGGTGGATTATTATTAATAATCTCTAGTGCTTCTTCTCCTGTTGATGCTTCAATTATATTGAACTGGATATCATCATCCATAAAGGGATAGCTAACAGAAAAGTTTCGAAGAATTCGAGAAATACCAGAGCGTATGCCTATTTCATCATCAACAACTAAAACATTAAGCGTTTCCATTTTATAGTTTTAGTAGTTTAAAAATCTCTTTTTGCAGCTGATCTGGTCTTATTCCTTTTTCTAAATATAGATCCGCTTTAATCCACTTTCGCTCTTCCTCAGAACCAACACTAAACACTATCCCTGTTTCGGAGGATACAGCAGTAGCAAGAATTATTGGCACATCAGGATGCATTCGCTTCATTTTATAGCAAAGAATAAAACCACTATCCTCATGCTCCATCATTAGATCAAAAATGGCCAAATCAGGTTTTAGAATTTTTATAAATTCCTCGGCTTCATTTTGGCTTTCGGCAGTTACTACCTTAAAACCAATCCGCTCCAATTGAAACCTCATTTGAAATAGGTAATCCACATCATCGTCAACCAGCAAAACTGTTTTTTGATTCTTCATTTCTATAGGTAAAGTATTAGGCAAAATGTATTTTAAAAAATAATCAATTCTTTAACGTTGCATCTAAATCAACTTAAATCATTCTATTTCAACACATCCCTTTTGTTAAAATGAGTATTTAGCATTTTTTTCATCTCATCACGACCAAAGGCTTCAATAAGTTTATTGTAAATATCATTTACAGTAGGGTTTTTATGTGCTACCTTTATTGTCTCTGTTTCATCCATGTCGTTAATTGATTTTGTTCGAACTTTTCTTTCCTTTTCAGAAAGCCCTAAGGGTTGACCTCCTCCATTTACACAACCACCGGGACATGCCATAATTTCAATGAATTGAGCATTTAATTCTCCCTTTTGAATGGATTGAATAAGACTATGAATATTGGATAAACCGTTAGATATAACCACTTTAATCCTTTCTTTACCAATCTTCAATTCAAACTCTTTTATTCCAGATACACCTCTTAGTTCATTAATCTTGAGTGTTGATAATTCATTACCTGTTAACAGGTAATTCATTGATCTTAGAATAGCTTCAGTGGTTCCTCCAGCATTGGCAGTAAGTTTTCCTGCTGAACTGGATACTCTAAATGGTAAATCGGCTTGTTGTGGCTCAATATCATTAATGTCAATACCATATAAACGTATTAGGCGAGCAAGTTCGCGTGTGGTCAAAACACAATCCACTTCCGAAATGCCATTACTTGTCATTTCTATACGCTGTGCTTCAAATTTTCGAGCTAAGCAGGGAGTAGTCGACACTGAAAATATTTCGGAAGGTTTTATGCTTTGGCTATTGGCAAAGTATGATTTTATGATAGACCCCATAATATGCTGGGGCGATTTACTTATGGATAATAGGGGTAATAAATCGGGGTAAAACTGTTCTGCAAACTTAACCCATGCTGGACAAGAACTTGAAATCATGGGAAGATTTGATTTTTCTTCAATCCGTTTTTTAAGCTCTACAGCATTTTCTATTATCAAAATATCAGCAGCAAATGCAGAATTGAAAATATAATCAAAGCCAATCTTTCTAAGCGCAGCAATGAGTTTACCTTCGATGTCCTTACCGGTTTTGAACCCAAACTCCTCACCAATTGAAATAGAAATAGCCGGATCAAGTTGAATTGCAACTTTATGCGTTTTATTAGTCAAAACAGTCTGCAATTCATCAATGGCTGAACGTTCATGCAATGCCCCTGTAGGGCAAACAATGATACATTGCCCACATCCAATGCAATTTGAAAAGTTTAGATTACGATTCATTGAAGTTCCTATCTGGGTCTTGCTACCACGATTTATGAACTCAAATGTTGAAACAGACTGTATTTCATCGCAAACTCTTACGCAACGACCGCAGAGTATGCATTTTGTTGGATCACGAATAATGCATGGACTTGAATAATCAAGTTTATGTTTGATTTTCTTAGCTGAAATCCGACGTTCTCTAATATTCAATTCATATGATAAATCTTGAAGTTCACAACTTCCATTACGTTCACAGTATAAACAATCATCAGGGTGATTGCTAAGGAGTAACTCAACAATAATTTTTCTTGCCTTTAAAACTCGAGGAGAATGGGTGTAAATAATCATGCCCTCGCTAACAGGGTAAGAGCAGGAAGCAACCAAATTCTTTATTCCCTTTACCTCCACCACACAAATACGACAGGCACCTGTTGGGGAAAGGTTTTTTAAACTACATAATCTCGGTACTCTAATGCCATTATGAATTAGGGTTTCGAGAATTGTATCCCCCTTTCGTGCCTGAATAATCCTGTTATTAACTTCAATGTTGAAATTCATTTCTATTCAAAATCTGTTAAGGAACTATTTAAAAAACACGGATGAAAATTTGCATACCTCTTCGCACATACCACATCCAATGCATTTCTCTTCAACAATGAAATATGGTGATCTTGGAGTTCCAATAATTGCATTGGTAGGACATCTTTTTGCGCAGGCTGAACAACCTGTGCATTTTTCCACATCAATGTAATAAGTACGAAGGTTACGACAAACTCCAGCTGCACACTTACGATCAAAAATATGCTCTTCGAACTCTTCTCGGAAATACTTTATTGCACTTATAAGAGGATTGGCTGCTGTTTGCCCCAAACCACAAAGAGAAGTATCGCGCATAACTTCTGCGATACTCTCTAAAAGGATTACTCCCTTAAAACGTTCTAGGGTATTATGACCATCAAAAGTTTTTGGTCTACTCGTGATGCTTTCAAGAATCTCAAGCATTCTCTGCGACCCCTCACGGCATGGAATACATTTTCCACAGCTCTCCTTTTGAATAAAATCCATATAGTATTTTAACATATCGATAATACATACGGTATCATCGAATACATTAATACCACCAGATCCCATGGTAAGTCCTTTATCTTTTAGGGTTTCAAAATCAATGGGAATTATTAAATCGTCTGGTATTATACATCCACCAGAAGGGCCACCAATCTGTACTGCTTTAAGCTTATGCCCTTTGGGAACTCCTCCTGCCAGCTCAACGATCTTGGCTAAAGGCACTCCAAGCGGAACCTCCACCAAACAAGTTTGATTAACTTTTCCGGAAATAGAGAATAATTTTGTACCCTTAGATTTTTCTGTTCCAATAGAATTAAACCATTCAGAACCTTTATTAATGATATGCGGAATATTTGCAACAGTTTCAATATTGTTCACAGCTGTTGGTTTCCCAAACAAACCTTTAGTTGATGGAAATGGAGGTTTAAAAGTAGGCATACCTCTTTTCCCTTCAAGGCTTTGTATTAAGGCTGTTTCTTCACCACAAACATAAGCACCTGGCCCTTTTTTTATTGAAATGTCCAGATTATAACCGCTATCAAAAATGTTATACCCTAAGAGGCCTGTGGCATAGGCTTGTTTCAAAGCCTTTTCCAATCGAGAAACGGTAAGATTATAGCGATTACGAGTATAAATAAATGCTTTGTTAGCACCAATGGCATATGCTGAAATGGCAATACCTTCAATTATCTGGTGAGGATCACTTTCCATAAGAAGACGATCCATAAAAGCCCCAGGATCACTCTCATCAGCATTACAAATGAAATACTTTTGGTCAGATGCAGCCTCCAATGTTTCTCTCCACTTTTTCCCAGTGGGAAAGCCTCCTCCACCACGTCCTCGTAAGGCACTTTTCTCAATAATAGTACAAACATCACCATGAGTATAACTTCTTATCACATTGGTAAAAGCCTTATAACCACCAAATGCTATTGAATCTTCAATACTATTAGGGCTAATTATTCCGCATTTTTCAAGCAATATTCTATGCTGCGAACTAAAAAATGATATTTCATCAATATAGGGTATGTTTATCCATGGTTGATGCAATGGATTTCGGTACTGTGCTAATGCATATTCTGCTGGCAAAAAATTATTTAGAACACCATCGAGAATTGATGATACAATATCAGCTGTTACCCTTTGGAATGATAATCTACACCTTCCGGGTAATTGAATGTCAACGATAGGTTCCTGACTACAAAGGCCAATGGTTCCAACTTCAACTATATCTATATCAGTATTTGACTCATTTATATACCCCTCTATTGCTTTTAGAGTTTCCAGTGCACCCGCTACGACAGAAGAACTGGTAATATTTATATAGACCAGAGGTTTTGAAACTGTTTGCCTTCTACAAATGGCAAGTTTCTCGTTAACCTGTTTCGATCTTTCCTCTTTAGCATGAGAAAGTACATGATCAATTAAAAATTTTACATCGCCTTTATTCTGATCCATTCTACTAAGTGATATCTAATAATGAAATTCACATATTAAAATCATTAATCTCAAACTTCATAAGTATGTCCTATAATGTTTCTTTTATTTCTTTAACTAATTCGTCTATCCTTTCTATTTCAATCAAACCATATAACTTTCCATTAATTGAAATAACAGGTGATTGCGCACAAGCACCCAAGCATGGAACAACTTCAAGACTAAATTGACCATTTCGAGAGGTTTGTCCGACTTTCAAGTTATACTTCTTCTCTAAAAAATCAATAATATTTAAAGCACCCTCCATATGACAAGAAGTTCCATGACATACTTGTATGTGATATTTCGCTTTGGGTTGAAACCAAAACTGATTATAAAAAGTTGCCAGTCCATAAATTTTACTTGTTGGCATGTTAAGATGTTTTGCTACTAAAACAATTGATTCTTCTGAAAGAAAGCCAATTTCATCTTGTATCTCTTGAAGAATGGGGATAAGGTTATCTCTTGATGCATGGCTGTATTTAAACAATAAATCCTCAATTTTTTTCTTCATATAACATGATTAAAATTTACTATCTACACAAAAGAAAATAACAGTGTTCATTAAATAACAACAATTTAACTGTATATCACTTAATTAATGATAATTAAGCGTTTACAATAAGCCCTCAATTTAATGATTGTTGTTTAAAAAGACAATAATATATAGCTATTTGAACTAATTCTAACTAAGAATTAATAAATTATATCATTGGACAACATTAAATGAATAAAAAAAAAGAATAACTATATATTATTTTTTAAAATTAGGATATCTTTCTCTAACAAATAATGAAATGGAGATTTGCAATAAATTATTGATAAATTCTTACCTTTGAATGTTATTGCAATAACGAGAGAAATAGAAATGAATAAAAAAATTGAAGTTGTTATCTGCCTAGGAAGTTCATGTTTTGCTCGGGGCAATAAAAATACCATTAAACTTATTTCCAACTATTTAAAAGAAAACAACTTGTACGAAAAGGTTCATTTCCATGGAGGACACTGTTTTGGTAACTGCGCACAAGGTCCAATACTTAAGATTATGGATACAGTTTATTATGGTGTTGACGATATTAAAGCATTAGAAATACTTAGAGAAAGGTTTGAAAGTTAACCGATAAATGGCAATAAAATGTCACAACTTTTTAGCATTAGCGAAGAAAAATGTATTAACTGCTTTGCATGTGTAAGGGTATGCCCAGTAAAAGCTATTGAAGTTAAAGCAGAAAAAAACTTTGCAGTAATCCTCCCAAATCGATGTATTGGTTGCGGCAGCTGTCTTACCATCTGCCCAGTAAATGCAGTTAACTACAGTTCTTCCAAGGAAGAAGTTAAAGGCATTTTAAATGCTGGTGGGAAAATTGCTGCTATAGTCGCCCCATCCATTTCGGGTGAATTTGTTGATATAACAGACTACCGCAAGTTTGTTCAAATGATTAAAGCCCTTGGCTTTACATACGTTTGTGAGGTAACTTTTGGCGTTGATCTTGTTGCAAAGGAGTACAAAAACCTTTTCGATGCTTTTAAGGGTAAATATTTTATTACAACAGTATGCCCTGTTATAGTATCGCTAATTGAAAAATTTCATCCAGAACTTGTAAACAACCTTGCTCCTATTGTATCTCCAATGATATCAACTGCAAAGGTTATACATAAAGAATATGGAAATGACACAAAAGTTGTTTACATAGGACCTTGTATTCAGAACAAGGAAGAAGCTAAACTTTTTGAGGGTGCTGGAAAAATTGATTCAGTGTTAACATTCATGGAACTTCGTGAACTCTTCGATGAGTTTGACATTAAAGAAAGCAAGTTAGAATATAGTGAATTTGATGAGCCCATTGGCTTCAAAGGATCATTGTTACCCATTGCCAACGGATTACTTCAAGCAGAAAATATTGATGAGGATTTGCTTACTGGAAAAATAATCACAACCGAAGGTAGGAACAATGTACTGGATGCTGTTCGTCAGTTCGAGAGTAGTGCAGAAATTATTAAGCGTCATTTCAACCTATTCTACTGTGACGGATGCCTTATGGGACCTGGAACGTCAAAGGGTGGACAAAAGTTTATTCGTAGAACCATGGTGGTGAATTATGCCAATAAAAGACTTAAAACATTTCAGAGGGATAAATGGGAAAGCCAAATTGAGAAGCATTCAGCCCATAGTTTTAATTGCAACTTTACTCCAAATGACCAACGTCTACCAGCCCCGCCAGATGAAAAGGTTAATGAAGTTCTAAAGGTAATTGAAAAGGGTGCAATGGACAAAGATTCGGGCTGTGAAGCTTGTGGTTATTCAAGTTGCAGAGATTTTGCTATTGCTGTTTCGTTGGGACTTGCCCATACTGATATGTGTCTCAACTACACTTTAAAGAATAGGCAGGAGTATATAAAAACCCTTAGAGCAACCAATGATAGATTAGCAAAAATTCAACAAGCTTTAAAAGAATCGGAAAAAATTGCAAGAGCTGAACAGGAAGCTGCCCGTGATGCTTCTGAAACCATCACTACAATGATGAAAAAGTTGCCTTCGGCACTGGTTATTGTTGATAAAAAAATGAAGATTGTACAAAGCAACCAAAGTTTCATCGACTTGCTTGGTGATGATGCGCTAGAAGTAAATGAAATAATTCCCGGGTTAGTAGGTGCCGATCTTAAGTCGCTTCTGCCATATAACATCCACAACCTTTTCTTTTATGTTCTCCAAAACAATGAGGACATAAAGAATCGCGATATTCACTACAAAGAGAGTCTTTTAAACATTTCGGTTTTTACAATTAAAAAGAACAGCATAGTGGGTGCTGTAATAAGAGACATGTATGCACCTGAGGTGCGAAAAGAGGAGGTTATAAAGCGTATAACCGATGCCATTGATATTAACTTGGCAATGGTGCAGAAAATAGGTTTCCTTTTAGGTGAAGGGGCATCAGAAACTGAACAGATGCTAAACTCAATAATCCAAACATACAGAGAAGGAAATAAAGAAAAAGAGTAGTATTAAGTTGGCGGTTAACATATTGTATCTTATGAAGGTAGGAGACAATATATAAGCAATGAACAGTAAATAAAAACAGTAAACAGTAAATCAACCAATCAATCAACCCTTATCCATGTCCGATAAATTCTTCATAGAGGTTAACTGTCAGCAAAAGTTTCACGATGGTGAGAGAATTTGTGGAGATGTATTTCTTACCCAAAGGGTTGTTGGTGAGGACAGAACTATAATAGTTCTTAGCGATGGTATGGGGCATGGTGTAAAAGCCAATGTACTGGCAACATTAACGGCAACAATGGCAATGAACTTCACTAAAGAACATAAGGAGATCAACAAAATTGCCGAAATAATAATGAACACACTACCTATTTGTTCTGTCAGGCAAATGAGTTACTCAACCTTTACTATTGTTGATATTGAGCATAATGGGACGACTAAAATTCTTGAGTACGACAATCCTGAATGTATAATCCTAAGAGGTAGAGAGCGCTTCGATCCAGGTTGGCAAAGCGTTATACTTCAAAGTGATACAAATGCTGGAAAAGAACTACACTATTGTACATTCACCCCGCAAAAGGAAGATAGAATTGTAATTTGGGGAGATGGTATTACCCAATCGGGTATGGGTAGCGACGAATACCCTTTCGGTTGGGGTTTAGAAAACGCTCAGGAATTTGTACTAAGGCTTGTGAAAAACGAACCCGATATTTCGGCTAGAAAGTTAAGCACAAAAGTAGTAAACATGGCCTATGTAAACGATGGTTATCACCCAAAAGACGATATAAGTTCCGCTGCAATTTATTTTCGCGAACCCAGAAAACTGCTTATATGTACTGGACCACCATTTGATAAGGAAAACGACAAAAAATTAGCTGAAAAATTTGCCAAGTTTGATGGAAAAAAAATAATTAGTGGTGCAACTACAGGCGATATAATATCTCGCGAATTAAACATTGAAATCGAAGATTCATTCGAGTTTAATGACCCAGACCTTCCTCCAATTTCCTATATGCAAGGAGCAGATCTTGTAACAGAAGGTATTCTGACTCTAAGCAAAGCGACTGAAATTCTGAAAAAGTTTAACGAGACATCTGTCCCTAGCAATGGACCAGCCGACCTTATAGTTAAGTTAATTCTTGAAAGCGATAGGATCGACTTTGTTGTCGGGACGGGCATTAACATTGCTCATCAAGACCCAAACCTACCGGTTGAACTTGAAATTCGTCGCACAGTGGTTAAGCGAATGGCACATATCCTTGAAGACAAGTTCTTAAAAGAAGTGAAAATGTCGTTTTTATAGATTTACTCAATCTACCAACTAAAAAAAGATATTAATATCTTTCTTCACCTTTTTCATAAAAAAGCTATTTTTACAGAAAAAAGAGCAATGGAATACGGAGCGGTTAATCAGGCTTTGGCAGCATTGAGGGCAGAACCCTTCGACAGAAGCGAAATGGTAAACCAGCTGCTCTTTGGCGAAACCTTCGAGGTTATTGAGGAGCATAAGGGATGGCTAAGGGTTAGGCTATCGTTGGATTCCTACGAGGGTTGGCTCGACAAAAAGGCGTGCATTGCTCTTACATCGGAGCAAATGGAGTGGATCTCGCTCCCCGAGGTTACCTCGGTGGCAACAAAACTGTTCACAGCTCAAAACCTTGCCACTGAGCATCCAGTTAGACTGTGCCCCGGATCAACTCTTTACCATTTTAACCCCTCCGACGGAAACTTTAAGCTGGGCGACGAAACTTTCAAAACCTACAGCATTCCAATTGATCCCCCTGAAAAAAACCATCGCGATACGCTGGTTAAGCGTGCTCTTGATTTTATAAACTCTCCTTACCTATGGGGTGGACGTTCACCTTTCGGTATAGATTGCTCAGGTTTAACTCAGATTCTTTTTAAGATGATTGGTCTTCCAATTCCCCGCGATGCAAGTCAACAGGTTACCCTTGGGCAAACCGTTAACTTTATCAACCAGATTAAACCTGGCGATTTAGCCTTTTTTGACGATGAAAAAGGTATCATAACCCATGTTGGCATGGTTTTGTCTAACGCTACCATTATCCACAGCACGGGCTTTGTAAGAGTTGATTCCCTCGATCAACAGGGTATTTACTCCTTAAATATCAATTCGTACACCCATAAACTCAGAGTTGTTAAGGATTTGCTATCTGAAATAAGTTGAGATGATGAGAATAAACTGATTATACAATGATAAAACATCAAATCATAATTGCCTTGGCAATCATAGTAATAGCTATTTGGATTGTCTACCGTATTAGTGAGAAAAAAAAAGAGAATGGCAACGAAATAAATAGCGAAGATAACCATACCTAACCTATGTCTTTCACTTATGAATACCCAAGGATGCTGGTCACTGTAGATGCTTTAGTTTTTTTAGTTGATGAACAATCCAGTACACCAAAAGTTTTACTTATCAAGCGCAAAAACGATCCTTACTGCAACCAATACGCTTTACCGGGTGGTTTCCCTGAAATGGATGAACTGCTAGTCCAAGCTGCCACACGAGAACTATACGAAGAAACTGGCATACAAAACATTGAATTACAGCAAATGGCAACATTCGATGCCATTCACAGAGATTCAAGAGGAAGAAACATCTCGGTTGTTTTCTATGGTTTCACCTCTACCATTAACTCTACGCTAAAAGCAGGAGATGATGCTTTTGAAGCTGGCTGGTTCACCCTAGATGCTCTACCTCCCCTAGCATTTGACCATAAGAGTATCATTGATTATGCCCTTAGTAAAGGAATTATCAAGAATAACCAATAAAATTGTCACAAAGAATTGTTTGATTACCTTCACCCAACAGTTTTGTATAAACATTTCAAACAATTATTATCAATTAACATTATATTGCAAATAAAATTGGATAAGTAAGATTATTTTTTATTACTATCTATTTTATATAACTCTTTTTTAAAAAAAGTAAATTATAGTAATTAATAGCATAATCTTTGCCTAAATTTAATCCTAAATTAATCCTATTCTTATGGTTTTCCCATTGATAATTGCATTGTTTACAATTCAACTTAATAACCTAGATACTACATCTTTTTGTAGGGTATTAAAAGAAGAAATATCCTATGAGTACCAAGGAACGTGCAAAAGGAATCTTGCTCATGGTACTGGAATTGCCAAAGGAATAGATTATTACGAAGGGCAATTCCAAAAGGGACTTCCCCATGGAAATGGTAAATATACTTGGAGTAATGGCGATTTATACTCTGGAGGATGGAAGCGTGGTAAAATGCATGGCATTGGTGAATTTACTTTTGCTGAAAACGATTCTACTATAAATGGGCTCTGGAAAAATGACAAATTCATAAGAATAGTTGATACAACTCAAAAAGAGTTGCCTCCCTACAAGATAATCTATCAACGAAACCTTACTCGGGTTCGTTTTGTTAAAACTGGAAGTGGTAACAAAGTACTCTACAACCTTTCCGATGCTGCAGGAAACCGTAGGATAAGTTCACTTAATGCTTTTGGTACATCGGGAAATTACATTACCTACTCCAGACATTTTGGATACGAAAATGTAACATTCCCCTTCGAGGGGAAAATCAGCTTTATGGCACCATCAAATTCAGGATTTGTAATTTACAACATCGAACTCTTTTTTGTTATAAATGAACCTGGTACTTGGGAAATTTATCTCAATTTTTAGTTAAGATAAAAAAGAGGCTGTAAATAATTACAGCCTCTATCTTTTTTTATTATATTTTCTTTCTAAGGAGCTAATTCATCTCCACCTGCCCACCATACTTTATCTGTGTAAATATCCAATACAATAAAGTTTTCAGGATTGGATGTTTCCTCTGATAAACCATACTGATACCTTTGGGGGAACCCAACTAATACATTATTTGGATTATGCAAAGTAGGAATACCAGTACGACGATAGTCGTGATAAGCTTCCATTGCCTCATGCTCATACATGGCAATGTATTTCTGAGTTAAGATTTCGGTTAATGCATCAGTAGCCAATAGTGGAGCTACCTCAGCGGTATAGTATGCATCTGCCTCTTCAACGGTTAAACCATGGAATACAAAACTTTCCTCAATGGCTTCCTGTAAAGCACCTGCATAATCTCCTTGGGGTGAGTTTCTAAAATGTGCTTCAGCCTCAATGAATTTAAGCTCATGGAAAGTCATCATTGGGGTAGGAAGAGTTTGACCGTTTAGTGTAATTAAAGATTCGGAGTAAACACCACCCTGAACCCTATCGGCTTCGCCTGGAGGGGCTGGATTGTAATCAGCTGGATCGCCAAGCTGTGAGAACCAAATGGGCATTCTTGGATCATTCCTATCATCCATTATATTGAAAAGAGTTGTAGATACACAAAGGTGACTGCGTTGGAATAGGAAAGAGTACCAGGGGTTCTGTGATGGTACAGATGTTCCATACTCATCAAAAATGAAGTTATCAGCAGCACTCTCAAAGCCATTGGCTATAGCAGCAAGAGCCTTTGATGCTGCCTGTCCATCCCTAACAGAAAGACGCATGCTGTATCGGGCCATTAAAGAGTAAGCAACTTTAATCCATTTTTGGTTGTTTCCACCGTAAACGTAATCAAAGTTACCGGAATTTGGTCCAGCATTGCCTTGAGCTATAGCTGCTTCCAAATTATCAATTCCATCCTCAAGCAGTTGGAAAATATCCTGATAAATAGCCGATTGCCTATCAAATTTCGGTTTGATCAAACCTGGGGTAATAGCTTCGCTCCAGGGAACATCACCCCAAAAATCTGTAAGAATAGCAAGGTTATATGCCATAAGTATCTGTGAAATACCCAACGCATGCTTATTATTCTCCTCTGCACCTCCTGGTGAACAGCGTTTTTCAATTAATCTAATCATGTTGAGTAAATCATACATGCCATTCCAATGGTTATTGAAATGTGATGTAGCATCAAGACCAAGCCTACGGTCTGCATCGTGATGTTGTGCCCACTGACCAGCACTATGCTCAATAAATGCTGAAGCATACCAGGCTAAGTCGGTTCCTGTAGCAGTATAGGCAGTATTTAGCAATACTGTTGGAAGGACAACAAAAGCATCAACTGAAGTAGCATTGTTGACATCTGTGTTAATCTCATCCATGATATCCTCACTACAGCCCCACAGGAAAACAGTGAAGACCGCTACTAAAAATATTTTTAATGTTTTCATAGTTATCATGTTTTATTGTTGTCAATTAGAAAGTAAGGTTCAAACCTACACCAAATGATTTTGTTTGTGGCAATGACATGTAGTCCATACCTCCCACCATATTACCCATTCCCTGAGCTGTTTCAGGATCGAAATTGGGTAATGTGGTCCAAAGCAAGAAGTTCCTTGCATGGAAGTTTATACTTGCATTTTGCAATCCAAGAGGCTTGATTACATTATTTGGCAAAGCAATGGATAACGATACGTCCCTAAGCTTAACAAAGGATGTTTCATATATTTGCTTTTCATCAAATGGTGAGTAAACCGATGCATATAGATACTCATAGGCACCGGGATCTTCTGGTCCACCACGCTCAATGTCGTTAGGCGTTCCATCTGCTTTGTATCCATCAATAATAAATGGAGTTACTCTATCTTCTGTTGCTTTGGAAACACCATAAAGATCCATCAAACGGTTTGAACCGGAATACATCTGTCCTCCTTTTTTCCAATCGATCTGTGCTGAAAGGGTAATAAACTTGTAGGTGAAAGTATTTGTAAAGCCCATGTAAAAATCTGGTGTAACATCACCAATCTTTCCAAATTCACCCATCAAAGGCATACCATAACCTGGGCTTGATTCATTTTCGTTTATAAGTATTCTACCTTCATCGTCTCTTTGGTAGGTGTTACCGTAAATGGAAGGATACGGATCGCCTGCAGATGCACGAATATTAGGGGTTACATACCCACCAAGACTAATGGTTTCAACACCTTCAGCAAGTTCAACTACCTCACTTGTATACTTAGTAAAGTTTGCGTTTAAATTCCACTCAAAATCACCAGTTTTTACTGGGGTTAAGTAAAGTATAATCTCATGAGAAACAGTTTTCATCTCACCAGCGTTCATCACAAGACTTGTATATCCTGTTGATCCTGCAAGAGGAACAGCAAAAATTTGCTTACTGGCATCCTGATTTGTGAAAGCATAATCAACACCTATACGGTTATCAAGAAATCTGAGTTCAAGGCCAAACTCCATGGTTTTTGTATTCTGAGGCACTAGGTTAGGATCATACAAAGTACGGGAAGGACGGTATCCGCTGATTCCTCCAAGAGGGAATTCAAGGTTAGTAATGTAACCACTCCAGTATGCGCTACCCAATGAATAGGCTACATCATAATAAGTACCAGCTTGTCCTACCTCAGCGTAAGAAACCCTCACCTTACCAAAAGGAAGCATATTATTGCCTTTTAGAGCACCCAACTCAGTAAATACAAATCCCAACGAAACAGAGGGGTAGAAGAAACTTCTACTACCACGTGGCATGGTTGATACATAATCCTGACGACCTGTTGCGTTCAAGAATACCATGCTCATGTACTCCAATGCAAGGTTACCATAGAAACCAACGGTGCGACTTTGCCCCTTGCTTTCACCAGCAGTTTGTGTAGTGGTATTGGCCATGTTATTATAACCAGGCATTGAGAAGCCATTTCCGGTCATAGTCCAAGACCTGCTTGTATTGTTAACTATCTCATTACCAATTATCAAACTACCTCTAAGATCATCTGTAAACTGATGGGTAAAGGTGGCATTGAAAAGGGAGTTAACATTTCTCCTGATAACACCAAAGTTTTGAATTCGTCCTCCTGCTGGTGCAATATATGCATATTCAGGGTTTGTGGGTGATGGATATGCTGTTGTTCCTGGCAATCCCTGTCCTGCTCCGGCACTACCCATTTGGTAAAGAATTTCCTGATCGGTAGAGTACATGTCAATACCCAACTGATACCTTAAATTTACCCATTCTGCAGGATTTGCCTCGATAAATGAGTTACCAAAGAACCTCTTGGTTGCCTCATGATGACGGTTATTTTTTACTGCCCAAATAGGGTTTTCTCCCACAGCCCCTTGACGGTATGAGATCTGCCTATAAGTATTGTAAGGGCCACTGGGAACATGGTAAGGAGTTCCCATTAGGTCATATGAAGGGGGAGCACCAAATACAGTAAAGAGCCAACTATCGTTACCTGATGGAAGTTTCTGCATGCTAACATCGGAAATATTACCAGTGAAACCAACCTTAAAAATATCGCTTAGGTTCATCGTTCCTGACATCTTTCCAGTATAACGCTGCATTCCTGTATTCATAACTATACCTGTCTGATGTGTCGATCCAATTCCTAACGAGTAGTTTCCTATTGCTCCAATTTGAGAAACACCAATGTGGTTGTTAAAACTACCACCCGTTTCAAAGAAATCTTTAGGTGCGTTATAAGCCTTAGGTTCTACCCATTCATTTTTCTGTGGGTGGAAGAATAATCCAGGATGTCCTTGACTGTTCCCTCCGTATGTTGCATTATCGGGCAAATTCTCAATTAGGGGACCCCATGACATTGAGTTAACTGGAGCAAAGTTTCCACCAGCACCCTGAGCATAAAGTTGCTGGATTTCAGGAAGTCTGGCAACCATATCCTGGCTATAGCTTGTATTTATTGTCACCATGGGTTTGCCCTGCTTAGCTTGACTTCCGCTCTTGGTTGTAATAATAATCACACCATTGGAAGCTCTTAGCCCGTAAAGAGCGGCAGCAGCTTGTCCCTTAAGCACGTTCACCGATTCGATATCATTGGGATCGATATCGATTACGCGGCTACCATGGTATGCACCAGTAACGTTCTGATCATAATCAGTTCCACTGGCTATTGGCATACCGTCAACAACGTAAAGTGGTTGGTTGTTACCACTGAACGAACGGGCACCACGGATAAAAATGGTTGAAGGTGCTCCGGGCATACCAGAAGATTGGCGTACTTCCAAACCGGCAACCTTACCCGAAAGAGCTGTCATTAGGTTGGGGTTGCTAGATCTGGAAATTTCATCGCCGCCTACTTCCTGCACAGAATAACCCAGCGCTTTCTTTTCGCGCCGAATACCCAAAGCGGTTACAACAATCTCTTCGAGTGCTAACGCATCGAATGTGAGAACCACATCGATTACCGTACGACCGGCAATAACAGCCTCAAGGGTTCTTAAACCCACAAAACTGTATACCAATGTGGTGGCAGTTTGTGGAACAGCCAACGAGTACTTTCCATCCGCATCGGTGGAAGTACCTATTGTTGTTCCTTTCACCATAACGGACACCCCGGGAATGGGCATCCCATCCTCGGCACTGGTTACAGCACCGGTAATCTGCACAGTTTGCGCCTGAAGGAAATTAACACCTACAAACGCTACTAATGCAAGGAATACGCATAGTCTTTTCATAGAACAAATTTTAGGTTTACAAATAGAGCTAACAATTTTCACCAGCTAAAATAATACATTTATCATCAAAAACAAACGATTTACGGAAAAATTGGGGTTTTTAAACAGTATCTCTCAAATATCTATATGCTTTTTAAAAAATTAAACGCTTGCTCTAATACATTATAAAATTAAAATTTGAAATGGGCAGTAAAATTCCATTAATAAAAAAAACCGCTACGATTTTCGTAGCGGTTTTTTTTATTAATTTACAAATAATTATGGATTTTGATCAGCATCATTAATCATTGAATTCATTTCTATTTCCCTCAATGGAATCTGGAAAACAAAATCATCGGCTTCTGGTTGAAGGTTAATTTCAGCATCAGACCTATGATTACTGCCAGTTCTCACAATGCCTTTCTTTAAGCGCTTAATGTCAAGCCAATTCTGGCCTTCGCACCATAGTTCAAAACGTTTCTGACGGATTATTTCTTCTCTAAGTTCTTCTCCTGTGGTTGACGGTTTTACGTAACCAGGATCCCTAGTTACAATTAGGTCGTAAAGAACCTGTTGAGCTTGTCCAGGGTTAGTATAGCTCAATGCCTCAGATTCAATCAGGTACATTTCCGCAGCACGCATAAAATGAACATCGGAAACCCAGTTGCCTTTATCTCTCCATTTCCATGAAGTCAGATCTGGAAACTGAGAATCGTAGTTGAAGTTAGCAGGATCGTTGAAGGCTAGTTTTCGTGCATCGGATGCTGGAAAACTATTGTAAAGCCTCTGATCGATGAGCCTAAACATACCAATGGCACCTGCATATCCTGGTGAATATGGGTCCATATGAGCATACCAGGATGCAAACATGGTTGTATTCTCAGGAGTAATTTCAGCACCCCAAATCCATTCGGGGTTCGAAATAGAGTTGAAACCTTCATTGTACTGTACTGCTGTCATGGGCGACATGCCTTGTCTTGCAGTATTTGCATAGAATGCTGCCTGCTCCCAATTCTCCATGGATAAGTAAGCCCTTGCCAGAAGACCAGCAGTAACTCTTTTGGTTATTTTGGTTTTACCATTTGGTTCAAAACCATCAAGCATTTCGTAGGCTTTTTCAAGGTCTGCAATTATTTGATTGTAAACATCACCAACGGGTTGCCTTGCAAGAAGCACTTCACTTTCTGTGTAAACAGGCACACCTGGAGCATTTTCATGTCCATTATAGGTATGCTGATATAATTGAATGAGGTAATGATAACTCATTCCTCTAACAGCAAATGCCTGACCTGCTAAGTATCGAAGTTCAGGTATTACAGTTTCCGGATCAATTTTCTCTAAAACCGCATTGGCATTATTGATAAGCTTATAGTAATAAAACCACAATTGGAATGTACGCCTCCATTGTTGCAGACGGTAATCGAGTATATAATCCCAATTAAACCAACCATATCCAGCAGTATAAAGGATTACATCCTCCCCCATAATCTCCATAATCTGATCTATGGCTTTTTGTCCAAAATCATCATGGACTGCACCTGTAGATCCTTGGGTGTTGTACTGGATCATAAAGGTATAAAAACCTTCAACCAAAGGCTCTACAATTTTAACTATCGCATCAGGTGATGACTCACCAAGTTCTCTTAATTGCTCTTCGGTTACTATATCGCTGGAAATAGTATCCAAATAATCCTTAGAGCAACCTGAAAATAGCACTATCAAGAAAACTGTTAACGGAATTAATATTCTTTTTGTTTTCATAGTTCAACCAAGATTAAAAGTTAAGATTAATACCTACTGAATAAGTTCTGATTGGAGAATAGTTTGGACCGGTAGTTCCACCAACATATTGCCTTGGATCCAATCCTTTCATCTTTGAGAATAAAGCAACATTATCAATAACTCCATAAATTCTAGCCCTTCCAATAGGAATGTTATTATACCAATTTTTAGGCAACGTATATCCAACTGAGATATTCCTAATGTTAAAGAAAGATGCATCGATTAGGTATAAATCTGATGTTTGATGCAAATTACGATTCTGATGCTCAACACGAGGAAGATTTGAATTAACATTATCTCTTGACCAAGCATCAAGGATATCGGCATGCCAGTTCTGTCCAATTGTTCCTGTACCTCCTTCTAAGTTATTGAAGTAAATATTATCGAATACTAATCCTCCAATCTGGAAGTTGGTAACAATAGAGAAATCGATTCCTTTATACTCAAGAGTTGTAGAGAACCCTCCCATTAAATCGGGTATTGAGCTACCCACATTTTTCTTGTTATGGTTTTTGTTAGCCTGATTATAATCGGTGGTTATTTTCCATTCGGCTGCGCTAAGATCAGCTTCTTCATGATCTGGATCTTCTATATCATTTCCTTCAGTATCAACGCCAAAGGTTTGATAATACCACTGGGGTGAACCATTTAACCTATCTTCAATATCATCAGAGTTATAGTAAACACCTGCATATTGGATCATCCACCAATCGTAAATACCATATCCAACATAACGTCTGCGAGTTCCTAACCACACACCATTTTCAGCTAACTCATCAGGTAATTTAACCAGCTCATTCTTATAGTGAGTACCATGAATTGTGAAACTCCAGTTGAAATCCTTGCTCTTAATGGGGTTAAAGGTTAATTCAAGTTCAACACCTCTATTAACCATATCACCAGCATTAATTGGTTTAAAGGGTAGACCACTTGATGGAGGTAGTGGAATATTGAACAGAAGATCAGCTGCTTTACGCTGGAAATACTCAATTTGTCCAGTTACCAGATCAAAAAGACCGAATTCAATACCAGTATTAAAGTTTCGACTCTTTTCCCATGTAATATCTTTATTTCCAGGATAATCATATGTAATACCTATATCACCTTCGGCAGTGCTACTAACAGTATATTGTGTCAGGTATGGTAAATAGTTTTGATATCCATTATCATATAATAAGCCTTCGTTACCCTGCTCTCCGTAGCTTACCTTAAATTTTAGGTCATCAATAAAGTTTAACCCCTGCATGAAATCTTCCTGTATGATTCTCCAAGTGGCTCCCACAGAATAGAAATTTCCCCAACGACTATCTGGATGGAAGCGAGAGGAACCATCTCTACGGAAAGAAGCAGAAAAGAAATACTTATTCAAATAGTTATAATTTGCGTTGGAAAGGTAACCTTCGATTCTATGATCAGTAGCATACGAACTAGCAGTAAGCAATCTAGCTGCATTATCTAATTCAGGAATATTGGGTAATAAGAAATTTTCTTTTTGACCATATAAATATGAGAAATGGTAATCGTATGTTTCGTGTCCAATAAGAACATTAAAGTTATGGTCACCAACTTGCTTAACCCATCTTAGTAACTGGTTAGAGTTTAGTACAAATGTTCTGCCTGAACTTTTTGAACCTCTTCCCCCCACATTAAGGGCATCACCTCCAATGGGAGTCTGTAGGTTATAAACATCATAATTGATGGACGATGCACTTAGATTTGCAGTAAAGGTAAAATCGTTTAAGAATTTAATATCGATAAAAGTTTTACCATTGAAGCTATCATAGAATCTATCCCTAATATCAGCACGTAGGGTAGCTGCAGGGTTAGCGTTTCCAACATACGGACGTGCATTACGCCATGGTTGAATTACACCCCAGTCGTATTGTTTATCTCCCTTAGCATCTAGTACCAGATTACCATCGTTATCATATAGGTACACGGGATAAATTGGAGCTATATTCCTGACCCAGAAAAAAGAGTTGCCTGGTGTAGAAGCATCAGAAGATGGAAAATTCTGATCTGTATATGAGTAGTTCAAATTTAAACCAATCTTTAACCACTCGTAAGGATTTGAATCAGCATTTAAACGAGCGCTATAGCGATCAAAAATTGAGTTGATTGCATACCCTTCATCGGACAAATGGCCAAGTGATAAGTAGTAACTATATTTATCATCTCCACCAGATACTGATAAAGATGTTTCAGTACGAATTCCACTGCTAAATAATTCGTTGTACCAATCATCCTGAAATAGAATATTTGCATTGGGATTTAATTTGCCTGTAACAGGGTCAACTAATTCTGTATTAGCAACATCATAAATATTATATGCTAAAACATTGATCAACTCATTACTGGCATAAACACCTGCATCCTCCCAGCTAAGTGGAGCATCTTCTCTATGAAATGCGCTGTTTCTTAATGCCGACCAGTATAGTTCATAATACTGAGAAGGTTCTGTAATAATATCATACTCAGGTATTCCTCTTACGTTTACACCAACTTTAGAATCAAAGTTGATACGTGCATCGCCCTTTTTACCTTTTTTAGTTGTGATGATAATAACACCGTTGGCACCTCTAGCACCGTAAAGAGCGGCTGAAGTAGCATCCTTCAACACAGTCATACTTTCAATATCACTTGGATTTATGGCGTTTATTGGTCCTTCGTAAGGCTGACCATCAACAACATAAAGAGGGCGGTTAGATGCATTTATAGAACCAATACCCCTAATGCGTATTGTAGCTTCGGTACCTGGCTGACCAGATGAACTGGTAACCTGAACACCAGGAGTTAGACCTTCCAATGCTTTTGATACGTTTGAAGTCTGAATCTTTTCGATTGTTTCTGCCTTGACCACCGATGCAGATCCAGTATAACTGGATTTCGTTGTAGTACCATAGGCAACAACCATTACCTCTTCCAACTCTTGGGTATCAAGTTCTAATATAACATTGATTATTGTGCGCCCAGCTATTTCTACCTCTTGTGAACGCATTCCCACAAAAGTATACACCAAAATTGAAGCGGTTTGAGGAACTGACAAGGTATACTTACCATCAATATCGGTTGCAGCACCAATAGTAGTTCCTTTAACTATAATTGACACCCCGGGTATGGGCATCCCATCCTCGGCACTGGTTACAGTACCGGTAATCTGCACCGTTTGCGCATGAAGGAAGTTAATTCCTACAAACGCAACCAATGCAAGAAATACACATAGTCTTTTCATAGAACAAAATTTAGGTTTATAATTAAAACTGGATTATTTTTCAACTCGGCTAAAATAGGAATAAAAAAACCCATTTCAAACGGTTGGGATCAAAAACTATTAACTTTATTTAACATTTTAACATTTCAAAAAAGTTGTACAATTTCCTTTGTTATGGTTTATTAAACTGTTTTACAGTATGATAATAAAATTGCAGCTACAAATGATTAACAAATTTTTATATTTACTATTTCAAGTATTTCTCTTTCAAGTAAATTGGCATTTTCAACTATTTCTTCACCCCTTTTAAGGTAATCGCTAACTTTCGACTTATCCTCGAGTCCAGCTGCATTGATTTTAACATTTAAAAATGCTCCAATCACCCCTGAACGGGCAGCCAACGCACCCACGCCTGCATCGGATACTGAGTTTGGATTACCAATTTCTGCCATAGCTTTCATCACCCCCATTGACTGATAACAAAGTTGCATAACCTTGAATGGCACTTCAATGGCGTAAATTGTGGCATCGTCAATGGCTTTCTTTCGTATAGCCTTTTCTTCTTCCGTTGATTTTGGAAGGCCAAAGGCATCCATAATACGATTAAAGGCATTGGTATCCTCATCTATCAAATTCATTAGCTGATCCATAAATACTTTACCCCTTTCAGCCCATTGCGAAAACTCTTCCCACCTATCGTCCCATCCGGGTTTGTGTGCAGAAAGGTTTGCCACCATGGTTCCCAGCGCTGCACCCATGGCACCCATGGCAGCAGATATGGAACCTCCTCCTGGGGCAGGAGATTCAGAAGCAGTCTCCTCAGTGAATCCCTTAAAAGTCATATCAACCAATTTCTTCTTGCTATTATCCTCGAGAATATATTCAATGATCTTCTTCTTTGGATCGAAAGGGTATAGTTCATCCAATCCTAAGGATTTTACAGCAATCTTTATTATTTCACTATCAGAAATACCCGTTGAACGATTCTGCTTACGAAGGAAGTATTTACCTGCTTCAAGCATTGCCTGCAAGGGGATAACACCTACCAACTCAGAACCCGTAACCCGTAAACCTCTTTCCTGTGCCTTTTTGCACACCTCCTCAAATGCAAGATGAACTGGTGTAATTGTAATATCAGTAAGGTTTATGGATATTTGAGCTATACCGTACTCGTCAATAAACCAGCCAATAGCCTTACAGGCTTTTAGCGAACCGGGAATCCAAATTTCGTTACCCTTTTCATCTAACGCCTTTTTTCCTGTAACAGGATTACCAATACGCTGAGGGCGTCCTCGTTCGCGAATATCGAAAGCTATAGCATTTGCCCTACGTGTAGATGTAGTGTTAAGGTTAACATTATATGCCACAAGGAAATTTCGTGCACCTACTGCTGTAACACCGCTTTTGGGATTGAAGGTAGTTGGTCCAAAATCGGGTTTCCAAACCGGATCATTTAACCTTTTGGGTAAAGCTTCATACTCTCCTTCGCGACAGTTGGCCAAATTACCCCTTTTTTCCTCATAAGCAGCGAATTCATAACAGTAAACCCCAATGCCTAACTCTTCGCCTATTCTTTTTGCAAGTTTTCTTGCATAGTCAACTGTTTCCTCCATGGAAATATTTGATACAGGAACTAAAGGGCACACATCGGTTGCCCCAAAACGGGGATGGGCACCCTTATGCTTGCTCATGTCGATCAATTCGGCTGCCTTTTTAACCGCACGAAAAGCGGCTTCACAAACCTCGTTGGGCGTGCCAACCATGGTAACCACCGTTCGATTTGTGGCCTTACCGGGATCAACATCAATGAGCCTAACACCTTCTACAGATTCTATCTCGCTAGTAATCTGATTAATAATATTCATGTCGTTCCCTTCACTGAAATTTGGAACGCATTCGATTAGCTGTTTGTTTGTCATTTTAAACTATTATGAAATATTGATTGATTGATTGACCTGCCTGCCGGCAGGCAGGTTGATTGATTGATTGATTGGTTGATGATAGTTCTTAGCTCTCTTTCCTTCTAACTTCCAAAAACTTTCTTCAATATCTCAGTAACTCTGGCAGCAGGATCCTTTCTAATTAGGGCTTCTTCGTTGGCAACAAGTTTAAATAATCCATCAATAGCTTTATTCGTGATGTATTCCTCCAAATTTGGATTTACCTGTTCACCCCCAGTTATTAGGATAAGCCTGTTGTAATTTGTTACAATGGGATTCCAGTAGCTGGTTACCTTAACCTTATTGATTGATTGCTTGACAACGGGTGTAAACTCAGCTTTGAGTTGTGTTAATGTTTTGCTACGCAAGTATTCGGTTGCAGCATTTTCATTTCCCTTTAGTATCCCCATAGCATCGTTTATGGTCATTCCTGTAATTGCATTCTTAAAAATAGGGAACGCCTTCTTTGATGCATCTTCGGCAGCACGGTTAAGCGATAAAACAAAGTCGTCAACCAGGTTTCCCAGTCCAGCAGATTCTAAAGTGTTCTTCGCCTTAATGGCCTCAGGTGGGAAAGGGATAAATATCAACGAATTTTTAAAAAAACCATCGGTTTTGGAAGCCGACTGTGCTGAGTTATTTGCTCCAATAGTTAATGCTTCCTTAAGACCTTGTACTATTTCAGCCGTAGTTAATCCTCCACCTGTGGAAGTGGTTGGAAATTCCATTGGAAAATTAAATTGCCCACAACTACTTGTATATAGCATAAGTGCTGAAAGCAGAAACAAGCTAATATACTTTTTCATTTTTGATATATTTTAGAGTTAACAAACAATAATCTTAAAGTAAAAAGAAGTATTGCTCCAAATATAATGTAAAAATCAAACACTATGCAATAACTACACCATTGAGAATTACGGTATCAACTAGTTTTGAAGTATATGCATAGGGCATAAACTCGTATGAAGGTATTGGCTTAGTGATAAAAACATTTGCCAATTTACCCCTTGCAATGCTTCCGTGAGTATCGCTAATGCCCATGGCATAAGCTGAGTTGATTGTCACAGCATTAATAGCCTCCTCCGGAAGTAATCGCATAACAATACAACCAAGCGACATAATAAACTTCATATCACCCGAAGGGGATGATCCTGGATTATAGTCCGATGCCATTGCGATAGGTAATCCAGCATCTATCATCTTTCTGGCTGGTGGATATTCCATCCCAAGGAAGAAAGCTGCCCCGGGAAGAAGCGTTGGCATTGTATCGGAATTAAGAAGGCTTTCAATCTCATCGTTGCCTGTAAATTCTAAGTGATCAACCGAGAGTGCACCATACTTTACTCCTGCCTGTATTCCACCTGAATAATCGAGTTCGTTGGCATGGATCTTTGCACGAAGCCCATGTTTGATCCCAGCCATTAAAATCCTTTCGGTCTCCTCTACTGTAAAAAAACCCTTATCACAAAAAACATCGATATAATCAGCAATATCCTCTGAGGCCACCAGAGGAATCATCTCATTTATTATAAGATCAACATATTCCGACTGCCTACCTTTATACTCAGCAGGCACTGCATGTGCACCTAAAAAAGTGCTCTTTATCGTAATGGGAGTGGTATCTCTAAGCCTTTTGATTACCTTAAGCATCTTTATTTCATCCTCAACGGTTAAGCCATACCCGCTTTTAATCTCCACTGCACCTGTACCAAGAGAGATTACTTCATTGATCCTTTGTAGTGCTTGATTATACAGTTCGTTCTCGGAAGTATTGTGCAATAATTTTGCTGAATTGAGAATTCCTCCTCCCCTTTTGGCAATCTCTTCATAGGACAAACCGCGAATTTTGTCTACATATTCGATCTCTCGGCTTCCTGCATACACCAAATGGGTGTGAGAATCGCAAAAAGAAGGAAAAACCATTCTCCCAGTGGCATCAATAACCTGGCATCCTTTATGATCTGAACCCAACTTTTTCATCTCGCCAAAATCAGCTATAGTGCCATCCTTAATAATCAGGAAAGCGTTATCAATGCATTGTATGATTGACATATCCTTGCCGGATACTTTTTCCCTAGGATCATCCTCAACTTGAACAAGTTTTTTAATATTCTTAATTAGAATAGCTGTCATAAAACTATTTTTTTCTGCGAAGATAACGTATTTGGCTAAAAGATAAAAAAGTTATGTTTTGATAAATAAATATTGTAATTAATTAAAAAATAATGATTTTTAGCCCTCAAAATACCAGTAATAAAAACTTATATATATTTTAGTAATTAATATTCATTTGTTTATACAGAATATAACATTGAAAATCATGAAAATAGTATTATCTATTTACATTACCCTGATTTATGGTTTACTTAACATTGCAATGGCTTGTACAACGGTAATTATTTCAGGGAATTATACTGTTGATGGTAGGCCTATCATTTGGAAACACAGGGATACAGGAACACTTGACAATAAACTTATCTATTTAAAAAGTGAAAAGCACTCTGCCATTGCCTTAATAGACTCTGATGATGAAATGGTTGAAAATATTTGGATTGGTTTTAATGATGCCGGTTTTGTTATTATGAATTCAGCCTCATACAACTTGAAGGGTGATGATACAACCCAAGTAAGTGATTTAGAGGGTGTGCTTATGAAAGCAGCGCTTCTTACCTGTGCAACAGTAGACGAGTTTGAGCAATTTCTTTTGGGTTATAAAAAACCTTATGGGGTTGAAGCAAATTTTGGTGTAATTGATGCTTTTGGTGGAGCAGCTTACTTTGAAACTGATAATTACAAATTTATAAAGATTGATGTTAATGATAAACGTATTGCACCCCATGGTTATGTTGTTAGAACCAATTACTCATTTTCAGGAGATAAAAATGATGGTGCAGGTTATATTCGCTTTGAAACGGCAGAAAAATTATTCTATAGAGCATCTGGAAACGATAATCTTAGCGTAACTTACATGTTAAAGGAGATGTGTCTCTCACTAGAGAATTCTTATTCAAAGCAAAGTCTGGACGACTTTTTAGATTTGAGCGAACATCAAGAAAACTTTATGTACTTTCAGGATTGTATAAACCGATATAGTTCATCCTCATCAGTTATTGTTCAGGGAGTCAAACCAAATGAGCCTGTTGAATTCACTACCATGTGGGCAATGATTGGTTTCCCCCTTTCATCTATTCCTATACCTATTTGGCTTACACCAAATGGTACACTTCCCATAATAGCTCAAGCCGAAGGAAAAGAAAACGCTGAAATCTGTGATTTAGCCTTGAAGCTGAAAAGTATAATGGTTCCATCAAGACGAGGTTCAACCAAGTATTACATTAATACCACTAGAGTTTTCAACGCTCAAGGAACAGGGATCACTCAAAAATTACTACCCGTCCATAATGAAGTTTACAATAAAACGCAGGAAAAAATTGAACAATGGAGAAAAAATGGAAGGTTAAATCAACTTGAAGTTGATAATTTCTACAAATGGACTGATGAATATGTGCGAAAAGCATATTTTAATCTATTCGGTTTAAAAATTTAGAATATTTATTGAACAGGATCATATTATATTTTTTCACTAGTGTCCGACTAAATTTCTTAAAAAAATATTGACTTTGGCGAGCAAAAGATTCTTCGATCCACTTCGTTCCTCTCAGAATGACAGTTAGTGATATTTTTTATACTTTTTTAAATACTAATCTAATTACCTTTTTAAGAAAAATAATATATTGCGAAGCAATTTAAAACTAATCAATACATATTTAATATGACTCAACCTAAACGGAAAAGAGAATTTCCCCACACCTATGTAATAATCTTCTCCCTAATAGTTATTAGTGCCATTCTAACCTGGTTTGTACCTGGAGGTGAATTTGCACGCGAAACCGTTGAAGTGAATGGCATTGATCGAGAGGTAATAGTTCCTGGCAGCTTCGAACAGGTAGAACGTGAACCCCAATCGTGGCAAATTTTCACATCTATATTTCAGGGTTTTAAACGCACACACGATATAATCTTTTACATCCTAATGATCGGTGGGGCATTCTGGATAATGAATGAGAGCAAAGCACTTGATGTGGCCATTTTTTCGTTTTTGAACTTCACCAAAAGGCTTGAAAGGTTTAAATTTCTTAAGATCATTGGGGTAAATAATATTGTTATTACCCTAATTATGATCTGCTTCAGCTTCTTTGGTGCAGTTATAGGGATGAGCGAGGAAACCATTGCCTTTGTTATCATATTTGTCCCTCTTGCTATCAGCATGGGATACGATTCCATTGTTGGAGTAAGCATGTGTTTTCTCGGTGCAGGGTTGGGATTTGCTGGAGCCTTACTAAACCCTTTTACCATTGGAATTGCCCAGGGGTTATCAGGTGTTCAACTCTTTTCAGGTATTGAATATCGCTTTATTATATGGCTAGTTATCAACATTATTGGAATTGGCTATGTCCTTAGGTATGCAAGTAGAATTAAGAAGAATCCTACCCTATCACCAGTATACAAGGAGGATGAATACTGGCGAAAAAAGGGCGAAGAGGAGGTGAATGGAACTAAAACCAAAGCAGGAAAAAGTGCCTGGGGAGTGTTCTTTGCCATTACAATTGTATTTATCATCTGTTCCTTTTTATTTCCACTCACAAATATGGAAATAGGAAGTAGCATTTTGATTGTTCCAATTATACCCATTGCTTCAATTATTTGGATCGTAGCTGGGATTGCTGCTTTGCGCCATTCGGTACAGCTGCTAATTGTAAATATTCTGCTGTTTACCATTCTATTTCTTATTGTTGGGGTAATGGGTTATGGCTGGTATATCATCGAGATTGCTTCTCTTTTTCTGGTGATGGGCTTAACGTCGGGTGTCGCTTTCGGTAAAAAGGCAAATCAATTGGCAAAACTTTTCATTGAGGGAGCTAAAGATATTATGTCGGCCGCACTAGTTGTGGGACTGGCCAGTGGAATAGTTGTGGTACTTGAGCAAGGTAAGATTATCGACTCACTACTAAACGGCTCCGCAACTGCCATGCAGGGATATGGCACTCTTACCTCAGTGGCAATAATGTATGTATTCTATAATGTGCTGAATATGATAATTGCCTCAGGATCGGCAAAAGCAGCGCTCACAATTCCACTCATGTCGCAATTCTCAGATTTAATTGGTATTTCAAGACAGGCAACGGTAACTGTTTATCAGATAGGTGGAGGATTTACCAACCTTGCCTCTCCTACCTCTGGAGTAATGGTAGGTGTTTTATCCATAGCAAGAATACCTTATAATAAGTGGCTCCGATGGTTTTTACCCTTACTTCTAATACTTATTATTGTTGGTTTTCTTTTGCTAATCCCAACTATATACATGGAACTTAGCGGATTCTAGTTTAGCTTGACTTTTGAGGTATAAGAACAGGGAATCTTCACGTAAAATGAAGGAGTAAAAGCATTCATTCACCGCTACATCCTAGTTGGCACATCAATACCCAAAAGCCACATGGCTAAACGAATAACGTTTGCAACTTCTCTTGAAATGATAAGCCTTAGGGAACGGATTATGGCATTTTCCTCTTTGAGTATGGTGAAGTCATGGTAGAACTGGTTATACTCCTTTGCCAGCTCATAAGCATAATTAGCAATTAGAGCAGGACTCAATTCATCACCTGCTTGATTTACTAGTTTTGGAAACGATGAAACCAGCTTGATTAACTCCTTTTCCTTCTCACCCATTTCTGTAATGCTAATGCTGGTTGGTATGGAAATACTCAACTCTTTTGCCTTACGAAGGACAGATTGTATTCTGGCATGGGTATACTGAATGAAAGGTCCTGTATTTCCATTAAAATCAATGGACTCCTTGGGGTTAAAGGTCATGTTCTTTTTGGGATCAACCTTTAGGATAAAGTACTTCAATGCACCCAAGCCTATCATTTTAATGATATTCTCTGCCTCTTTGGGTTCTATATCATCAAGTTTACCAAGCTCTCTGGACATATCGTCGGCGGTTTCAACCATTTCTTTCACCAAATCATCTGCGTCGACTACGGTTCCTTCACGGGATTTCATCTTCCCCTCAGGAAGATTAACCATTCCGTAGGAAAGGTGAAATAGATGATCCGCCCACTCGTATCCCAACTTCCCCATTACAAGTTTAAGTACCTGAAAATGGTACTCCTGCTCGTTGCCTACCACGTAAATATGATCATTCAAATGATGCTCTGTAAAGCGCTGCAATGCAGTTCCAATGTCCTGTGTTATGTATACCGATGTCCCATCGGAACGAAGTAAAAGTTTCTCGTCTAGTCCATCGTTGGTTAAGTCAACCCAAACAGAACCATCAGGGCGTTTATAGAATACCCCCTTATCAAGCCCCTCTTTCACAATGGCTTTGCCAAGAAGATAGGTTTTAGATTCGTGGTAAACCTTATCGAACTCAATGCCCAGCGACTTGTATGTTACATCAAAACCCTGGTAAACCCAGCCGTTCATCTTTTCCCAAAGCGAGTAAACCTCTGGGTCTTTTGCCTCCCATTTCCGAAGCATTTCCTGTGCTTCAATTATTAAGGGTGCTTTTAGCTTAGCCTCATCCTCTGCAATGCCTTGAATTACTAAGTTTGCTACTTGCTTCTTTAATTCCTGATCGAAAACAACGTAGTATTTGCCAACCAAATGATCGCCTTTTATACCAGATGTTTTAGGAGTTTCCCCGTTTCCGTACTTCTGCCATGCCAGCATCGATTTACAGATATGAATACCCCTGTCGTTCACCAAATTTACTTTAAGCACGTTGTTGCCATTGGCTTGAAGGATTCTAGAAACCGAGAATCCTAAAAGATTATTACGGATATGACCCAGATGCAACGGTTTATTGGTATTGGGTGATGAAAACTCTACCATAATCGATTTCCCCGATGATTCTGGTTTTACAAATCCAAAATCAGGAGTTTGTGAAATCTCGTTCATTGATCTACACCAGAAATCTAAGCTAAGGCTAATATTTAAAAACCCTTTGATAACGTTGAATGATTTTATCTCTGAGTAGTTTTTTGTTATGTATTCACCTATCTCGTTTGCTGTTTCCTCGGGTTTTTTCTTTGATAGTCTAAGTAGAGGAAATACCACGAGGGTAAAATCACCGTCAAAATCACGGTTGGTCTTTTGAACTTGAATCAACAAACTATTTGGTATTACACCATAAATTTTTTCAATGGCATCCTTTGATGCTTGTATGATTATGTCTTCGGCTTGCATTTTCTTTCTATATAATTCAGCACAAAGATAGTAAAGAATAGTAGTAAAGCAATTAAGTCAGGGTGCAACCCAAAGATACACCCTGACTTTCATTCAGTTTACATCAATACCTTACCCCTCTACCTTAGCACCACAGGCTGAACCAACCTTTGCCCGCCGAGGGATACGGCCACCATGTATGTGCCTTTGGACAGATGGTCAAGAGAGAGCACCTTGCTCCCAGTGCCACTGCCCGAGAGCAGGGTTATGCCCGATGGGGTCATCACCTCGTAGCCAAAGCGGCAATCGCCCTCGCAACCCCTTACCTCGACGGTGAGCTGCCCATCGGTGGGATTGGGGTGAAGGGTAACGCCAATGTCGCTCAACAGCTCATGGGTTTCTGGCTCTTCGCCCTCCGAGCCCTCGTCGTGACCCAGGATCAGGAAGCTGCGTTGCGCCAGCACTCGCTCCCCGTCGGCCAGCTGCACGGTGTAGGTTCCAGGCCTCCAGCCCTCCACCTCCACCAGCACCTCGAAGCGAGAACGGGAGAGCGCCTCGCCGTACATCATATCACCCTTGCTGTTGACCACCCGGATAAGGGGATTCCGGTAGGGCTCCCTGCCCATGTCGTACGTGGCCATCACGTAGTCGGTCACGGGGAAGGGCTCCAGCTCCAGAAAGATAGTCCATTCCCCCTGATGGGTGCCGCTGTAGGCCTCGCCTACGGCCAGCTCCTGTGCCAGGAAGGGTACCGTGTCGGCAATCACCAGCGCATTGCTTGCCAGCAGGGCTGCGATGCCTACCCCCTGCGTAGCCAGCCCCTCAAGGGTGGTACGGGTGAGGCTATCCATGTGTCCTAGGGGTATCCCCGCCTGCTCCAGCTCCGCCAGAACGTTCACCAGCTGGGTTACGCCCTCGGTCTCCTGCAGCTGCTCGGGGGTAAGGCCTGACTCACCCGCCATGCCCTGCAGGGCGACGAGGGCGTCAGGAAGGTTGCCCTGCTCCACGTGGGTAAAGGCCGAGAGGTAGCGGTAGATCCTGTCAGGGTGGTAGTCCGGCAGCATCCGGATGCTGTCGTAGGGCTTGCTCAGGGTATCGGCTGTGAAACGGGCCAGCAGCCTGCCCGTCAGGATGTCGCGGGTGGCGTGGTGGCGGGCCACCTCAGCCTTGGCCCCGTCGATGGGCGAGAAGCCCGATCCCGCCTCGTGGATGGCCTCCATCAGGTAGT